>Ga0255138_1000193_pt1 | contig 17035 bp, 27 predicted proteins | sample Law_Colum_RepA_8_FD_188545 | JGI IMG/M metagenome (GOLD analysis project Ga0255138, IMG submission 188545) | Freshwater microbial communities from St. Lawrence River, New York, United States - Law_Colum_RepA_8d | ecosystem: Environmental > Aquatic > Freshwater > River | place: USA: New York... | reverse complement strand
CCCCATGACTTAGGTAGATTAGATAAAATGTCTTTTAACAATCTTCTTTTACCGCCAGCCCAGGGAAATGCAGGCTTAGATGCTTGTTTAATATTTTGTATATTCCAGGGTAAATCTTTATAGTTCAACATAAGTATAACTCTCTTTAAATCTCTTTAAAGAGAGAGCATTATAAATTAAATATCATCACCGAAATCTTCATCAAGTTCTTCTACATCAGAAAATAGGTCATCAAGATTTTCTGATGCTGCACCCTTAGATACAATAGGTTTAGCTACTGCTGTATCTGTTGTCTTAGCGCCAGTTAAACTGTCTTTGACTTGATTAAACAAGAACATTAAAGCACCTTCAGTTTGTGCTAAGGTATCTCTAAAGGTTTGTAAGCCTTGACCTCTAATTTCCCCCTTAGGTCCCATCCATGAGAACCATGCTCCTTTTTTAGCAATTACACCATTAGCAATAGCTAACTCAATAACTGTTCTCTCATTATCTACACCTTTACCACTCATCAAATAAAAGTCAGCTTCGTGGTGAACACTGTCAGATACTTTACATTTATCTAAGTGAGCCCTCACAACTGCACCTGTAACAGTTTCAATACTCTTACCTTGTAAGGCATCCCATTCTTTACCTTTTTCTTTTTGGACAACGGATAACTTGACTTGTAAAGAAGAGTAGTATTGCCATGCTTTACCACCTTGTGCAAGTGTTTTAGGTCCTGAGAAAGAAGGCATACCACCAATAGCATCTCTCAACTGAGAAATACCGATAACAGCAGTATTATGTTTAGCAATTAAACCTTTGAGTTTAGGTAAATAAACTGACCAAGTTCTAGCATTTAAACCAACTGCGGGAGCTTCACCTTCTTGCTTTTCAAACATAGCTTGAGGCACACCTGCACCGACTGAGTCAATCACAATAAGATCAACACCATCTTTAGCAGCTAAAGCCATAAACTTTAAACCATTTTCAAGGGTATCGGGTTGAACCAACATGAATTTAGCAGGATCAGAAATAGGCACACCGAGTTCAGCTGCATACTTAGGTTCTACTTCATTTTCCCAGTCAATGTAGAGAACAGTTCCACCAGCTTGGCAGGTTTGTGCTGCTGTTTGTAAAGCGATAGTAGTTTTGCCAGCACCTGGATTACCATAAATATTGGTAATACGACCACGAGGGATACCGGGGCATGGTTTAATGCCATTAGCATTTTCTTTACCACCGATAAGATAATCTAAAGCGAGAGAGCCTGTAGAGATATGAGGTGTGGTTTTAGCGATAGAGTTAGAGTCGAGTTTAACGACAAAATCTTCCTTGAGGCTTTTTTTAAGTTCCTCTTGGATTTTTAAAAGATTGGCTTTTGCCATTGGTAATCTCCTGATATGAGTTGAGTTCCAATATCCTATTATATTAAAACCAACTAAAAGTTTCATATTATTTATTGCTCCACCTAAACCACCTATCATCCTCTTTATGAGATAAGCCTTGTCTTTTAACTCGACCTTCTTTAGCTCCCTTTACATATAAATCCACATCAGTAAAATGTTTCTTTTCTAAATCACTTAAAGTATCTAGTTCTATTCTACCATCCATAGCATCCCAGAACCTACTTGCTATCCTACCTACCCAATAGGCATCAGATTGGTGGTGGTTAATACTTTTAACATGGGGGTTAGCTTTTTTACAGGCTTCTACCATATCAGCTTTTTGCATTTTCCAACCTTTAGGTCTAGCTAAAAATTCATGGGCATGAGCTTTAACTTGATTAGGTGTTAAAAACACCACATCCATTTTTTCTAGTTTAAGAGCTTCATTGCTATAAAGAAATAAGCCATACATCCCTTCACTATAAAGATCATTAAAGATAGGAGATTCTATTCCTACTTGTAAATGATCAGTTTTCTCTTTACAGGATTGTATAAGGGTTCTTAGTTGTTCTCGTAGATAAATATATCTATCTACAAAAATAATATCAGCTTCCGTAGAGAAGAGTCCTTTATCCACAATAGATAAATTCTCATCAATGAGGGTCCAGCCAAATGCTCTGAGGGATGGATCAAGTCCGAGTATCATAAATATCTCCGTATAAGAAATCTTAGTGTATAAATTCTTAAAGATTATTATATAAGGTCATAGGAGTAAATTCTTAAAGAAATAAAGAGTCAAAAATTCTTTTAGTTTTAAGTCTATGTGTATAAATTCTTAAAGTCTTCATATTATATAATAGTATTTATGTTACATATACTTCTATATAATAATATTATGTTACATAATACTGGGGTCCTAATTATTATATGAATATGTATTTTTTATCTAGAAAATTTTATATAAACAAGAAATCTTATAGAAGTCTAGTAGAAGTCTACAGACTTAGTCTTCCCAATCATCCTCTGATTCAAAAGAAGGACCCCATTTAGTCATATGACTATGACCTATACCTGTAGGTCTCAATCTTATACTTATATGGTCTTTGACTAAACTTAAAGAGTTCGTATAGGGTAATCTCTCTTTAAAGGGGTCAAGAGACTTAAAGACATTAACTCCATCATATAACTCTTTAAAGGCTTCATTATCTTCAAGTCCAAGTTCTTTAATTTTATTATTTAAAGACCTGAGCCAGTTTTCCTCAGACTTATAATACTCCCAATTATTATATATAGGTATAATCTCAGACTCTATAATAGGTTTAAGTCTATCTTTCTCTTGTTCTTTAAGAGCTTTAGCATTTTTAATTTTATAGACCTCTTTAAGAACATCTCTATCAAAGTCTTTATCTATACCCCACTTATCCATTTGTTTATTGTAATAGGCTTCTATTTGAGGGGTTTTAGAAGGCTCATTAAGAATGGATTGGATAGGATACATATGCCACCTTTGTAGCGCCATATTGGCTATTAGCGATGTCTATGAGAACAACAGCTTGTCGAGATACTTCCCCATATTTATGAGGAACAGAAACAGGAGGTTCTTCTCTCATATCAACAACAATTTTTCTAGGTTCAATATCGCTCCAACCATTAGAACTAATTTTACCATTATAAAGTTCATCTTTAAGAGAAGGTAAATGCCATAATCGTTTAGGTAATGATCTTCCGTCATTTACTTGTTTAGCAAACATAAAATATTCCTTAGGGATTAAAAAATTTTTTCCAATCTATCTTTTGCCCTTTAGGACATTGTGAATATATTAAAGAAATATAAACCGTTTCCACTGTAAAAAAGTCATCTTCTGTAAATATATGCTTAATAGCTTCTTTAGCCTTTATAATATCTTCAGCATATTTACGACTATACCTATTACATCTATTACCACTATTATAATGACATAGGTGTATATCTTCTTTACCCCATCGCTCTTGTATATATTCTATATGCTCAACAGCCACCATACCAGCTCTTAAAGGGTGTAAGAAGTCTTTACATTTATATTCTGTAAATTTAGGGATAGCTTGAAATAAGCCACAAGCACCTTTAGGACTTATAAGTATTTCATCTGGTTCTTGGTTATAAGTAAAACGACTTTCTACATGAGCTACAGCTAGTAATGTTTGTAGCATATCAGAATCATACCAGTGTGTAGGGTAGACTACATTATATAATGTAGCATCAGCGATAGGTTTCATTTTACAGATAGTGTCTTTAGTTAATAAGTCTTCTAAAGGAACTTCTTCACTTAATAGGAGCAAGATTGCCCATATAACTTTATAGACCATATTTATACCTCTTTCTTGGTTTGTGGTCTCTTTGTTTTATAGGATTTATTGTTTATATCTTGGTATTATTATATATACATATAAGTAAGGAGAACCCATATTATGTTTTTTAATCGTAAGCCTACACCACCCCCACCTCGTAAAGCATCTGTTGTTCTAAATAAACCACAAATCCACCAACCACCGGTTATACATCAGCCATCAGCACCTAAAGAACAATCCTATTATGATATGATGGAAGAAGTATTATTACAAACTATCCGTAGCAGTTCTATGGCTTTACTTGATCTATATAAAAGAAGAGGTCAAGCACCAATGCTACCACCTATGCCAGAAATGAAAATGTTGCCCCCACCAGAACCTGTTAGGGATGTAACACCCAGGACAGCACCTCAAGCTATAAGAACAGTTCCACCCCAAGCTACAAGAACAGTTGCCCCACCACCAGTAAGAACAGCTCCTCCTAAGACAGTTGCTCCACCACCCCCTAAAAAATTACATTTAGAACAAGTTAATATTAACACTATCTCTAAAAAAATTATCACCGAAATAGATGACCTTGTAGACATCTCTAACTTTAATGAGAAGGCTTTAAAAGAAGTACTTAAACAATCATTAACATGGAATACTGTTACACCTAAGGTAGATAATGAATCTTTAAGCTCTCTCTTTAAATCTTTATATACATATATCATTGAGAATTTTGAAGAGGAAGAACCTTTAGACCCTACATCAGAAATACTAGATGAATTAGTAAAACTATTTAAAAACTTTAAAGGTGAAATTAATTCTGAAGTGTTTATCAGTACTCTAAATAAAACAGCTACATGGAATAAATTAGCTTCACAAACTAAAAAAGAAATCCTTAAACCTTTATATAGTTCTTTTAATTCTCGTAGGGCAGACTTTATGAGGGATGTATATCCTGTAGGTAAACCATCAGGTGCTATGTCTACAGGGACACCTACAAATAAAAATGATGGGGGTAATAAAGGTCAAGGGGTTCAACAATTAGGGTCTCCAAGTAAATACTCTCCTGTGAATAATCATGGTATTTCTAATCTTGATAAGTCAGATGCATATGGTCGTACACCAGCTAATAATATGAATAACATCCATGAAGTTCAGAATGCACCTGGTAGCTCAAGAGTAATTCCACAAAATAGTGGTTTTGTAAATAATGCAAGTGAGAAAGCTAAAAAGGTCTCAGAATTAACACAAGCTATTTTAAGTTTAGAAAAAGATTATGAGGAGGACTCTGAGGAGAGCTATTCTGAAGACAATAATATATTTGCAGAAGATGAAAATTTTGATGAAGATGCTTTATTTGCTGATGACGATGGAAATGAAGAAATCTAACTAAGAAATCTAGGATGTCCGCATTAATTTACTAATAACTTTAATACATACTTATTCATTACCTTAAAATCTGCTGTAATCGGAGACCCATTAAAACTACTATGTAATGACCTTGTATATTTATCTTGTATCTTCTCTTTTACTTTTAAATTACCCTCTTCCATATATGCTTTCAGAAAAGAATCATATCTATATATCTCCATAATAAAAGTATCTACTGTATCATCTAAATTCACATATACATCATTTAAGAGATACCCATTTTTATGAGGTTTAAATTTATAGGATACTAAAATACTCTTATATAAATCCTTTAAACTACTAATATATCCATCCCATTGATATTTTCTGTTCATAAAAAATCTCCTACTGATAAAGCTGACTGTTTCCAACATAACCTAATATCCTCAAAAAAACCATCTACTATATTCTGTAAAGTCCCAGGTACTCTTGAAGACTTGCCATCCTGATACTTATGTATCGTATAATAATCCCCACCACCTTCTTTATAGTTATACTGAAATATATATGAGATATAATCCTCGATACGACTAAAATTAACTACACCATATCTTAGGGTAAGACGATAATCCCTATCCATAATAAAAGACTCAATCTCTACAAATGCCTTGTCAGGCTGTATCCTAAAAGTCTTCTTTAAAATACCTGCTACAAAATTATCTTCTATATCCTTAAACCCCAACTCTTTAATAATCTCTTCCATACACTCAGCAAGGGATTCTATCGTATCCCATTCTATATCTTTGACTAAGACTCTCTTACCTACACTATTTATCATAGTATATGTCATTTTTCAATTCTCCTTAATGCCTCTCTAATTGTTTGTATTGAATAACCGTATTTCTCTTTTAAGTCTTTCTTACTTAATACACCTTCTACATATAGCTTATAGTCCTCCTCACTGATATTACATTTCCTCTTTTTAGTTAGGTTGTATTCTCTCATAGCTACAGCTACGGTTACTGAACTACATCCCAACTCCTCAGCTATTTCTTTATATGGTCTGTTATAATTAGCTTCACAATACTCTTTAGTAAAGGCAAAAGTTTTTCTCTTGGATAAACCTAACTTTTTACCTTGTCTATATATGGACATAAGACTTACTTTATATTTATCAGCCATCTCCTTATATGACATATTATTAAAGTCTTCCAATAGAATATTGGCTTTTACCTTTTCTGAAGGACCTCTCTTAATAGAGAGGTTATAATGCTTTAAAAGAAAGTTAAAATGAGATTGCTTAATACCTAAGCATTTAGATGCTAGCTCAACTGAACCCTCTGAGCTATATACTGTAGCTACTTGCTCCTTAGTATGTGTTATCTTGTAAACTTTATTTCTACCACCAGCTTTTCTAGCTTTAATTCCATAATTCCTAACCCAATTACAGATTGTCTGTCTAGATACTTGAAATATCTCTGCTATCTCAGCCATAGTCAATTTGTCATATAGCTTTTGTAGTTCTTCTTTACTTATAGGTAAGGTTGAATTTAATCTACTTACTTTAGGTAATTTAAGACCCTTCCTTCTAAACAAATGATATACTCTTGAAGGAGATCGACCTAGTTTAGCTGATATTTCATGTACATCTTTACACTCAGCTGTTAATTTAATGAGAGTGTCTTTATTTAGGAAGGACTCTCTTAAACCATGTTCTTTAATAAGCTCATATGCTTTGTTGATACCGATGTTTAAAGCTTCGGCAAAATCTTTAGCACTGCCATTATATATTTTTTCTAAATCTTCTTTTTTCATTGTCTTACCTCAAATAAACTTTCAAGTATTTCCATAAACTCAGAACTAATGCCAATATCTTCTCCTCGATTGAGGTAACATTCGTTCTTCTCTAAAACTAAATCATTACCCGTAGGATTGTGATTTATATGTTGTTCTACATGAACAGAATCAGCAGTATTAGAGATAGCATAGAAATTGCCTTCTCTTAATTCTGTGCTGTTCCTACCTATAAAGAACTTTAAGACAAAGTCTTTAGGCGCTCTTGTTATATCAATATCTAACTCATTCCCATTACCTGTAAATTCAACAAATTCAGGTAATGGAAATAAAGTAAAGAATTTATTCTGGGACATGATTTTGACTAAGAAACCTAGTCTAAGGGTATCTAAAAATATTTCTTTCATTTTAAAAGAGATCCTTGGCAAATGCGAAAACCAACATTGTGACTACATAATGTAGCATCATCTCGACCATATCTACCTTTTCTCATGTAGACATTACTTGTATCAAAACCACCTCCCATTAAAATTCTCTTATCCCCCCTAATCCCATACTTTGTATGTACCCATTCCCATACATTCCCACACATATCATATAAACCATAGCTATTAGGCTTATATGATTTTACTTTTTGTGTAGACATCACATTTTGTCTTCTGTATAAAGCAAACTTATTTAAGTTGTTGACTGTATTGGTACCTGCATATAAATTATTTTTATCATAAGCAGCTACTGACCACTCTTCTTGAGTCAATAACCTAAAGCTAGTATTGTTAAATACATCTAGGATATTACCTTTATCATCATAATATGCTTTTAAGCCTCTCGCTTCATTTAGCTTATTACAAAAAGCAATAGCACCATACCAGGATACTGACTCCACAGGTCTCTCTTCTTCACCTGGATACATACTAGGGTTAGTCCCCATTACTTTTTGATAAAAGGCTTGGGTTACAGGTGTATCTGATACCCAAAAATCCACATCAGGATTTATTCGTATCATGTTTATATAGGTTCTTGTTGTCATACTTAGTTTGTCCTTTCTTAGTATGCTCGTATAATCTGTATTCATTCTATACAAATATTTAAATGATGTCAAGATAAAAATTAAATATTTTAACTTGCTTTCTTCTTAGATCGTTTAGCCTTAGCTTCTTCTACCTTAACCTCCTCTACCTTTGCCTCCTCTACCTTTGCCTCCTCTACCTTAACTTCCTCTACAACCTTAGTCTTTCTCTTAGACTTAGGTTTATCTTCTACCTTAACATCATCTTCTACCTTTATGTCATCTTCTACCTTTATGTCATCTTCTACCTTTACCTCTTCTTTTAATTTTATTCTCCTATTCATAGCTAAGGCACTCTCCATCTTTTTACCCCTTAACGATTTTATCTCTTCATCTTCTCTTAATTCCTGACTTGCTGACTTATATGCAAAATCCCCATAATCATTTTCCACAGCTACCTTCACTACATCCTTGTCCGACTTAAATTCATGTAAATACTTTAAAACACTACCTTCCCTTTTTACTAACTCTAATGCTAGTTTCTTATCCTTCTTAAATTTATCTCCTGCATAATATATTGCACAAGGGTCTTTCCCAATAGCTTTAAGCACAACCTCTTTATCTTCTATCAGCTTGCTACTTACATAACTCAATATCCAACCATTACAATGATCTAAGGCTGTTAAGATAAATGCTTTATCTGATTTAAATTTCTTATCAGCATAGTTTAAAGCATAGCATTCTTGAGTGATTGCAGCTAGGACTACATCAGGGTCTGACTTTAAAGAAGGGTCCGCATTTTCTAGTAGACAACCATCTTTAATAACTGCTTTAAGCACTGCACTCTTATTTGTATAATCTATCATTTTTGTTTTGTTCTCACTTTCTGTAAGTTCTGAGTAAGGGTTATATGCTTTTCTTAAAATTGCATAAGGGTTATATGCTTTTCTCATTTTCGATTCCTCTCTTGTATCGTTTATATGAGTTTTCAAACAATCCGATTTGACCACTTGTTAATACAAGTCCGTCATTTATCTGATATGTTAAAGTATAGGCTAAATTCCTAACTGACTCTAAAGAACTGTTATTGTATAGTTCTTTAGCTTTTTCTATAAAGTCATTGTTTGTAAAATTGATATGTTTATTACATTCGTTTATAGGATATTCAAAGGGACTAATTGGTGAATAGATACTAGCAGTTAAAGGGTGATACTTCACTTTAAAACTACCCATAAATTACTAGGGTCTACTGCTTTCCATACCCATTGCTTAGGATGTTGCTTTGTAGAAGCACTACCTACAAATTTATATCCACTTATAAAACTTGCTTTAGGTAATCTTGTTTGTATAGGAGTTACATCCCATTGATAGTATCTATCACCTAAGTCATAATACACTACACCTTGATCAGCTGAAAATCCATCAAGTTGATATTCAGATGATAAGAGAGAGTAAATAAATTTACATACCTCAATTTGAAGATCAAAATCATCAAAGTGTTCTGCTACTTGAATTTGTTTTGCAATATCATTAAGTTTCATTTTAGTTCCTTCCTAAGAGTGTGTGAATTGCTAGGATAAAATCATCACTAGCAGTTAAGATTTTGTCTATTAAGTCTAGTTTAAGTTTTTCATCTGAAGTGGCTTCTATCACTTGGACTACTTCTTTTACTTGGACTACTTCTTTAACTACTTCTTTTTCAAAGGTAGTTTTTGGTCTCTTTTTTGATAACCAGGGTCTTCTACCCATTTTATGTTTTTTGAACCAATTACATACATCCATAGAACTTACCTTATATATCTCAGCTATCTCTTTATATGTCTTAGTTGAGTATTGAGATAACTCTTCCTTACTTGGTATTTCTTTATCTACCTTTAAATGCCTACCTTGAAGACTAGGTCTTTCTATTTTACATTTTTTGTACCATCTACCTACTGTTGTAGGATCAGTTTCATATAGTTCAGCTAACTCAGCTAATGTTTTATCCTTATTTTTTACTAAATCTTCTATAGGGGGCATCGGTACTCTAATTCGACCTCTTAGTTCGGGTTTCACAATCCCATACTTTTTATAGAGTCTTGATACAGTACTGTAATCTAGCTTTAACAAATAAGATAACTCAGTAAAGGTTTTGTCTTTAAGCTGTTCTAACAATTCTTTTGTAGGCATCTTTTCTAAGGTAGGCATCTTTTATTTCCTTTCTAAAAGTGTTTTGATTGCTGAAAGAAATTCAGCATTGCCATTTAAAATCTTTGAGACTAAATCTAGTCTCATTTGTTTTATAGGTGGTTCTTCTATAACCTTAACAGGTTCTATTGCTTTAACAGGCTCGATAGGTTCATTGTTCATTCTTTTATTTCCATTTCTATTTAATCCGTAATACTTAAACCAATGAAAAACGGTTGTTAAGGGTACTCGATACTTCTCAGATATTTGAATATAGGTCATATCTGAGAGATTTTCTAACTCTTCCTTAGTAGGCATTCGCTTAGTTTTTTTGTGGCTACCAGGTCTTTGAATACCAAAACACTCATACCATTTAACTACAGTTCTAGGACTTACCTTGTAAATCTCAGAAACATCATCAAGTTTTAAATTTGCTAAAGCTTCTAGTTCTTCTTTAGGTGGTACTGGTAAACTGAGAATTTTTCTCTCAGGTTTTATTTCTAAACTCCTTCTTTCCAATCCATACTTTTTTAACCATAAAGAGATATTTTGTTTAGTACATCCATATATCTCAGCTATCTCAGATATAGTTTTATCTGAGAGGTTTTCTAGTTCTTCTTTAGAAATTTTCATGTTTAATCCTTATATTCTATGTTGTGGGTTCTTCTATCAAAGTCCGTAATTAGCCATGCTTCATTACGGTACTTCCATGTTATTCTAGGTTCTATTCCCTTAAAGGTAGGGCAAGTAAATTTAACTTCCCCATCTTCTCTTCTTAAAGCAATTACTATATCTCTATGTGTTGTGTAATGTGGTAATAGATTACCATCTACATCGGTATCTTGATAATCCTTAACATCATGGGTTTTTACTGTTGCATTTGTAGTAATGATATTTAAGTCTTGATTAGGATAGTTATTGTTTAATTGAAATAAGACTTTGTTATTTTCTACATGACTAAATGATATATCTGCCATATAGCAAAAGTCCTCTTCCATATCTACTTGGATTTGTCTATCTACTGATTTTTGTGTTTTGTTATACATTTCTTTTTTACTCCCAGTTATTGTTAAACCATTGAATTGTTGAAGGGTCATTTGAGCGAAGTCCTTTAGCTAAAGGTATCTCAGCATCAGAAACGGATTTAAGGTTCGCATATCGCGCGTATTTAAGTCGCATTGCTTCCCATTTATTACAATCACCACCTGTAAAAATTACTGATAAGGTATGCTTGCAAGGCACACCTCTTGATATGCAATTAGTTTTTGCATATATGCAGTTGCAATTAAAATAGTGTTGACCATTTTCATCTCTATAAATTTTTACTTGGTAAGTCTTTACTTGCTTAGTATCTATTAAGGTTTGCATTATTCTTCTTCTTCTCTTTCTTCTTCAGTTTCAATAAACTTAGATACTGTAAATCCACTTCTTCCATCATGATGACCTACAGTTAAGTGAAAATCTCCATTTTCTTCATCATATAACTCAGCACAAAAATCACCATAACCTGATAGAAATTCACGAGCAAATTCTCTACCTATTACTAGGGGGTTAGTACCCCAACCTCTAAAGGTCGCTGTACCACTAGCTCCTTGCCAATTTAAATTACTACCTTCAATAGACACATATTTATCCTTTGCTAAAATTCGTTCCCCTAACTGTTCACAAAAATCATCATACATATATTCGCTTTCATTTTCGAGATAGGAAAGCCATGATCTTTCAGGATCATTTTCATCAATAGTCCATTCATGTTCATCTTTGCGATTCATAAATTCTTCAAAAGAATATAAATCTGATTGATCATAAGTACAAACTAAATTACTCATATTAGATGCTCCCTTCAAATTGGGTTAAGTTGTCTATTCGGTAGGTTCTAAACTTTTCAGTTTCTAAGTTTAGGGCTTTCTTGATTGCATTTTTACATAAAACCACTGGACCACTATTATAGGCTTTATAGGGTTCAGGATTTTGATCCTTGACTAAAACTGTTTCACTTACGATCAATCCAGTTATGTAATTTTCATTATTGCTAGTCTTAACTTTAATGAAATTATATTGTGGATGCTTTGTGTATAAGCTCTCAGTAGAATCAGGATTTGAACCATTTAAGGATTGCTCCATACCTGTTACAAGTCCCTTTCTACTTGGTGCTGTGCCATACATAGAATCTTGTAAGTCTTGATCATTAAAGTTAATTCCTTTATCTAAACAAATCTTTTTAGCATCATCAAAAGACAAGCTTCTCAATCTTGCTATATCTTTAACTAAAAGGTCTTTGTAATTGACTTGGACAAGTAATTGAACTTTTACTTGATCTTTGCTATTGCCAGTTTTAGTGGTAGTAAATTCAACGAGTTTCATATAGGTAAATCCTTTCTTTAGTTATTTTGAAAAAGTTCCGTTAGGACAAGAATCAATATCAGGAGTTGCAAAATTTCTCTCAGCTCTAATAGCTTCAAGAGCAAGGTGAGTAGCTAACTCTTTATTAGTTAAAATCTTATTAACTAAGTTAACAATGTCTTGAGCATTTGCACCTTCCCAAGTAAGTCTATGTTCATCAGCAGTCATAGCTTCAATCTCATCATCACCATTATCACTATCATGCTTACCTACAGAGATAGTCTGAGCCACGATGACTGGACTTTCAATATTTTCAGGCATCTCAGCAATCTCTTTCTTTAGTAAAGCAATTAGACTTTCAATGGGATACATAAATTGAGATAACTCATTTTCTAACTCAGTTATATCAATATCCTCATCTGTATATTCTTTCTCATCTTCTAAATCTGAGAGAATATCTGAAATTGCATTAGAGATACGAGTCATTGAATAAGAATCTACATTATCAGGAATAACACTTTCTGCTTGTGTTAGAAAATCAATACAAGCATCAATATTTTGATTCACATCTTCAATTTCATCTAAACGAGTTTCAATCTTTTTGATATTATCTTTTAACTCTTCATAAGCAAGATCAATGATAGTATCAAATTCTTGTAGCTTTGCTTCTGCTTCACTCTTAGTTTGAGCTGAGAAAATAGCATCTAAGATAGGCTGTGTATCTTGTGGGTATTCGACCTCATTGTTTGTATCTAAGCGAACTGCAATTTCATTATGAAGATCAATGATAGCAGTAAAGTCAAGAGAGTATGCAATTTGTGCATTAGCAACGGTATTTTTTAAGCTGTTCATATAGCTTTATCCTTTTGTGGATTGGTTTGTTGTTTTTGATACTTCCCTTATGTTTTCAATCCACTTTGTATCAGTATTAAAAATTCTTTAGCAATTTCAATACTTTAACTATTTTCAAACCCCTTACAATATGTAGAAATCTAGACTACCCCTATATTATGTAGAAATCTACCTCCTTATTAAATGTAGAAATCTATACTGTACATCTTCAAAATAGGGGGTCCGCATTGACCCCTTGTGATCGACCCTAAAAGTCTCTTTTTGCTCTAATATAGGTATATGCGTACCCCCATATACAACCCCATAGATTTCTACATTTTATGAACCATAGATTTCTACATATTGTAATGCCTTTTTAAAATCTCCTAAGTTATTGAATTTACTAGGTATTTTTCAAATCAAGTAAAAACACATTTGAAAACATAAGGTAAGTGATGAAAACAAAATAACCCATCACACCATAGGATAAACTATGAAAATCAATTTAGATAAAATCAATAATGAGTACGAATCAAGTGAAAGAGAATGGGCTTCTCATAATCTCTTAACAAGAGTTGGCTTTCAAAGAATGACTGCTAATATGTACCATAAGAACCACTTGGTCTGCATAATCAAATCTAACAGCTTTGTTTTAAAGCATAAGCATGACCCTGATGCTATTAAAACAATTAAGATGGATCTTGAAGACTTAACCCCATTTGTTAACAACTAAAAAGAAAGGACTTCGTTATGAATAACACAGAAGTTAAAAACATCATTGCTAATGAAATTTATTGTATTGCTCCAATAGAACTTGTGGAAGCACTACATGAAAATTATGAGTTTATTGAGATGCATTGCCTACCATTACTCGATGAAAATGGTCAAGCTCTTGAAGATGAATATCAAGAGGTCTTTGAATATTATTTAGTCAGTGATTATTTAGGTGAAAAACTCAGATCAATCAATGAACCTGTTATGGATTTAAGCACTTGCTCTTTATGGGGAAGAACTTGTACAGGTCAGTCTATCGAATTAGATGGCACTATTCAAAAAGCATTTTCAAAATAAGAAAGGATTAAAAGATGCTATTAGCACTAAGTAAACAAATCACTTATGATTTTTGGTGTGGTGAAAAGTATCAGCATGGTACAGATACTAATTGTGTTTATTCTTTACATGGCGACAAGCTAGATACAGAACGAATAATTAGTCTCACTATCAATGATAATAGCGACACTGAAGATACATTATGCGAACTATACCTTGATACAAAGTTTTTTCCTACTGATAAACGACTTTGTTTTCGTGTATCTCCTACATGGGATAATAAGTATTTTATCGAAAATATCTTTGACTCTCAAGATCATTTAGAAACAGCTGATCTCCATACGGCTTCTAAGTTTTTAGTTTATCGTGTAAATGATTTTCTTTTAACTCAATGGCTTGAACACAACAACATTCATTACAACATTCTTCACATTAACAAATAGGATACAATATGTCTCAAGTAAATGCACACACTAGAAAAGTCATGTTAGCTTTTGCACAAGAGATTAAAAACCAAATGCCAAAAATTGATTTTTATGTAGATCATGAATGGCAAGAGGGTGCTTGGATATTTTTTGCTAAAGACTTATTTAAAGCAGTTCCCGTATTTTTTAGAGATTCAAGTTGGTTCAGTGCGCCTAATATGGCTAAAGATTACCATGCTACTCTTGAATATTATGAGGATGGTAGTAAAACCAACCAATTAATATATCTTAACTCTAAAGCTGAATTTGATAAAGCAATCAAAATCGTTCTAAACAAACTCAAAAACCTATAAAGGAAAAACACTATGCAAGACTCAAGTAAAATCAAAGCATTCCCAAGTTTTCAACTCATCCAACAACTTGTAGTATCTTTAGACAATATGAAAGATTGTCCACCTGAAGATATTAAATTTTGGGGAGAAAATTTAAAAGCTTCGATCGATACTAAGATCGAATCTATCTTAAAAGAAAAAGAGAAAAACAAAGATAAAGACGAACTACAAAAAGTAGTAGATGATGCCTTAGCTAGCTTTTTAGGAAAGAGATAAAAACATGAGTACAGAAAAGAAATTATTAGATATTATTTCTAAGATCACCACTGACAAGACCTTCCAAGATAAAGTTATTGAACTTTATGAACAAGACAGTCCATTAAAAAAATATGCTTGGTACAACCAACAACCAAAGAAAGAAAATATTATGGAAGAACAAAAATATTCTTATGATGAATTTTATGATCTCTTTGCTGATGCTTATAAGAAAGCTATTAAATCCACACAAGAGGTGGAAAGTAAGCATGATGTGGATATGAGAAGACTTAAAAATGGCACTATTTGTCATGATTATGGTGAAGGATATGATGATTTTTTCACCTATGGTGAAGTGTATTACCATACACATGAGACTGTATGCTCTATAAAATTGCCTTATCTTTTTACTCTTGCTGAGAGTAGAGAAGCAGAGGAATACTTAATGGAAAAAGATATTAAGTTAGATTTTGAGAGAGGTAATAAGATAGTCACAAATCATAGTGATGGTAAAAAAGCATATAGAACTTTAGATGAATGGGAAAGTATGGTCTTTAATTCTCCTTTGGCAACTAGTTATTTGGAAGAAGAAGATGAAGATCTCATGAATGAAATTAATGATAAGTTTAATCGTGATTGGATTGAAACCAAGTTAAGTGATTTAACTTGTGAAATGTATAACAAAATTAAAAGACTAGATGACTTAAGCAAACATATGCCTGCTATACTTACAAAAGCATACGACTTACTTGAAACCTTAGTAAAATAAAGAAAGATAAAACCATGTCAAACTTTGAAACCTATTTAGATAACTTACTCGTTGAGATTGATTGTTATGACCTTGTTTGTCATTTTGCATCTGATTCAGCTTTCTGGGAAGAAAGACTTAAAAAAGATAACTACCTTACTGATGAAGCTATTGTCGAACTCCTTAACGATAACTTCTATAATAAGAGTGGTGCTGAATTAGAAAAAGAATTTGAATCTTTTAAAGCAATTCTAGTCAATGAAAAAAATAAGCTACTTAAAGCTTTAGATGACCATATTCTTTATACTAAAAAAGTACAAGAAGAAAAGGCTTTAAATATTCTATTCAAAAATAGATTGGGGACTGTCATTACTGAACTATGTAATGATATTGACTCTCAGGCACGAAAAACATCAGACCCTACTTATTGGGTTGCTTTAGATCAATTAAAAACTGTCCGTTCTACTCTCTTAATTGAAGATGAGAGTACCGAAGTTGACCCTTTGTTTTATTGCAACCTTATTGAAAAACTCTTTATGCAAATAGATGCTTTCCTTGCTGATCTACATAAAGAAATTAAAAAGAGTAACTCCCCTGAGAACAATATTCAAAACATGGCTGAGATGTTTGCTAAATTAGGTGTAACTCCAGAAATGCTCCAAGTTATGCTTCAAGATAATTTACAAGTCCTCTTACAACAAAGAAAGAAATAATCATATGTTAAGTACCTACTTAAATGAACTTAAAGATATTAAATCTCGTAATGGTTCTGAATACTCTTACAGAACAGCACTTAAAACTATCCTTAAAGGACTTATATTTACTGATGAGCCGACAGGTAAAGGTAAAAATAAAATTGATATGGAAGTATATACAAAAGAGTCATTGGTTGCTTTCTATATAGAAACTAAAGACCCTAAAGAAGATTTATCACATAAGAAACACCAAGATCAATTTAATAGGTACAAAGCAACTTACAGTAAGTTATTGATAACGAACTTTATAGATTTTGAATTTTATAAAGATGGGGTTTTGATAGGTAGTTGTAA
>Ga0255138_1000191_pt1 | contig 17170 bp, 19 predicted proteins | sample Law_Colum_RepA_8_FD_188545 | JGI IMG/M metagenome (GOLD analysis project Ga0255138, IMG submission 188545) | Freshwater microbial communities from St. Lawrence River, New York, United States - Law_Colum_RepA_8d | ecosystem: Environmental > Aquatic > Freshwater > River | place: USA: New York... | reverse complement strand
ATCATTGATTTTATTCTTGATATTTGTTCTTGTAGGTTCATTACTTTGTCTTCTTAACACAATTAGGATATCTTTTACCAAACATTGTCTTCATACCTTTTTGAGTATATCCTTTCCAACATCTTTCTGTAAGTTCACCTTCTTTCATTTCTTTAGTCTTTCTTTTTGATGCCTCTTTTTTGGATTCAATATATTCAAATGCGGTTCTTAATCTTTTCTTTACTTCAGGGTCTTTTGCTCTTTCTAAAGCAACTCTTAATCTCTGATGTATAAGATTAATAATTTGTGATTGTCTGGCGTGTGATTTGGATTTAAAACTTTCTTTACTTAATGTATCCACAATATCCTGTTTGGTTCTGAACTTAACAGATACTGTGTCACTTGGGTTTTCATCTGTATATAATCTTCTATCAGAATCTTTTGGCTTTTTACCAGTCCCAACCTTTGGGTCACTTTCATTAAGAGATCTACCTTTATTACATTCATTTTCCCAATACATCTTAGTTGATTTCTCATACTTATCTATCAGATATTTTTGAATGTATTCGCTGGCAATATCCCAATCATCATCACTTACTGTTTGATAGAACCAAGCGTGATATAAATCCTCTAAAGTTCTTTCATAAAGAACACTTAATAAAATGTTAGGATTTCTGTAGTCACAAAAAAGTCTTTTATATCTACTTCTCATATCTTCGAACATCTCATCAATCAGATGTTTTCTTCTTAGAACTTGAGGAGGAACCTGAGTTTCTTCTTTCAATACTTTTTTAATGTGTTCACGTAGATTCATTACAACTTATAACTTATATCTATCTTTCACCGCATCAATAATCTTATAAAGATCTTTGGTGAATTCCTTAAATCCATCAGGATTATATTCTTTTATTTTATCAATGTAGAAATTGTGTTTGTCCAATAGGTTATTAGAAATTCCTAAGTCAATAATCTTATCTACCGTTCTTTCTACAAATTTTAATATTGATTGTAGTATATTTCTACTTTGAGTTCCTTGTATAAAGTCGTATGTGTCGTTTGAAAGTTTCTTTTCTTTTCCTGAATAAAAATCTAATAAGTCGTCTAAAACGGCTTTTACTTTATCTTTCTTTTCTTGAGGACTATCGATATTAATTGTTTTTTCTATCTTTGAAACCAAACTATCAAAGAAGTCTCCCGTCATTGCTTCAAACTCAAACCAACTACTAAAATATAATTTTTCATCTTTTGTATTATAGGGTATTTTAGTTTTATATTCATTCACATTTGGATCTTTAGCGTGAAGAAATTCATGTTTGATTGTTGAAGTTAAGCTGTTTATTCCCGCTTCGCTGTCACCTGTTAAATCCTTGTATGTTTTATCAACACCTGTCAACATTCTTTTGAATGGTTTTTGTTGTATAACAATAATGTTATCGTCAGGGGTTTTTAAGTCATGAGCTTGATAATAACCATAAAGACCTGGTTTATCATTTGATACATAAAAAGTAACAACAGCATCTTTACCATCAGCATACTTATAATTTATTTCATCAACATATTCCATATCATTTGGGTCGATGTCAGATCCTGTAACAACTAAAGCTGTTTTACCTATAATGTCATTGAGTCTTTCTTTTTCATCAGGTGTGATGAAAATTCTACCTTCATTAAGGGTTCTTTTGTTTGATCCCATCAACTCATGTATTCTTGATATTTGTTCGTTTAAATTCATATCTTTATGCTTGATGTGTTACAAAGTATTCAGTAATTTTACCAAAAGGTCCGTTGGCAACTTTAGTTACTGGCCCAATACATTCTTTACCTTGTTTAGTTAATTTGGCACATTTTCTTGACATTTTACCACCACCTGGATCATGATTCCATCCACCTCTACGATCTAACTGCCAAACCCCATCACCTTTAGTGATAGGAACCAATATACTTAACATAGAATCTTTACCATTTTTTCCTGTTTGGAAAGTTATTCCATCTATGTTTGGTTTCATTCCACCCTGAGCTAAAAATGGATTGATTTCACAAATCAAAACATTATATAATTGGTGAATGGTATCACCACCATTCATGGCATGAGCAATTGATAATCCTGATGATGGACCATTATATGAAATTAAAAATCCTGAAGTATTTGCTTCTATTTTGATTTTATCACCCCATTTGGCTAAACCACCTTTACCTCTAAAAGCCTTACAAGATCTCCAATCAGAACCTACGATGTTATCTGAGGATATATTTTGTGTTCCTGATGTTCCTTTTGGAGCATTAGGGTCTAAACCTGCAACTGTTTGTGTTTTGTTTTCTAATGGTGTTTTTTTACATCCTAACCACCCTTTGATTTTGTTATCTAATAAATCATTTAACTTCCCTCTTGTCTCAGGACCAACAATACCATCTATTCTTATATCTGTAAATGTTTGGAATTCTTTTACACAATCTTCAGTTTCTTGATCAAACTCACCTGTAACAGGAATCTTCATTAATTCTTGTACTGTTTCAACCTCATCATTTTCAAAACCCATTTTCATAGGTTGAGTAAGATACTTAGACTCAGAAATAAATTGGATTACATTTTTTATTCTAGATATTTGTTCTTGTAGATTCATATAAATAAATATATGAAACTTACAAAGTTACTGAATATTGATGATACTAAGCATCTTTAGTTTGACAGAAAATCATACAGTTGTCCCAATCCAAATTCAAATAGTCCCTAAGACCTTTCATTATATCTTGTCTATCAACACCTTTGTTGATTGTTGCCCATAATCCGTCGGTTGGTTTTAATTGCACAAATATATGTACATTATATCTTGTTGGTGATTTTACTACTTGTACCAAAATATCATCTCTGTGTGAGAGGTGAGAATATACATATTGTTCTATTACCTTTGATAAATCTTTTTTCATTACAATTCTTTTAAAGATTCTCCCGTTTCTTTAATTTTAAATTGTGTTACCTGATTGGTACCACTATTTCCACGTTTACCTGTTAAGAACTTAAGTAAACCACTATTATAGAACTTATTTGGTGTATCAAATAACTCTCCGTTGAAGTGTAGAATACCTTTTGTGTCTAATAAAACATCGTAATCAATTCCTTTGTATGTTCTAATTAACATCGTATCTTTACCAAATGAGTTGGCAATCTTTACAAGTCGGTCATCGCCACTCAATGTGATTTGATCTTCTTTTATTTGATTCATATCCATTGGTGTTGCACCATAGATATTCATAAAGTTAATGAACTCACCTGTAAGTGTGTCTTCCTCATCTTTGAACCATTCACCAACAAGTCTTCGGCTATCAAGGATTGCGTGTAAGAGTTTTTCTACTTTATCCATGTCGTCTACCATATAAGCAGAGATGATCTTATATCCTATTGGAGATTTTGTACGATTGAGTTGGTATTCTCTTTGAGTGAGAGAAATTGTTTTTCCGATCTTTTTGTCTGTGGTGTCTAACTCACGTCCAAGTAAGTCATAGTATTCACCTAAATAGATATATCCTTCCATAAAGGCAAATATAAGAAAATTATTTGATTAATCCCAATAACCCCCCTCAATAGTTTCCATCATCCAAGAAAGGATTGATAGTAACTCTTCATTAGTTAGGTTGTTAATACTTGTTAGGTATTGTTCTGTTTGTTCTGTATGACCATATTCATCTTCTTCATATCCCCATATTTCAACAGCAATTTGGTCGCTGTCTTGAACCATTATGTCATTAACATATTTGGTATTACTCAATGGTAATCTTAATGCGAAAAGAGATCCATAATCCCCATTACTCGTCCCATCATGTTCTAAAACAAATTCTCTGATGTATTGTTTTAATATTTCTTTGGGGTTATCTGTTTGTTTTAACAATGATCTAACTTGATTGAAGTCTAATCCTGTCATTTCAACAAAGTCGTATAGTCCGTCTTTTTCTATTAGTTTAACTAAAGATTTTTCTTTAATTGATGATTCATTTAAAGGGTTCCAATTACAATTTGGTTTACCATATGACCCAACATACAAATTATCTATTGGTAAATAATCTTTAATGGTAGTTCTAACATTTATTCTCAATTTTGAAATGTGGCTTTGTATCATGGGAACATAAAAAAACTTATCATTCATTTCTTCCGTTCCCATAATAAGATAAACACTATACATATCATCATCATCGTCGTATGAAACTCTAATATCACAGACACCATCCTCATCTTTGAATGGTTCTACAAGATCTTTGATCATATTAAAATATTTTGGTTGTTTTTCTTCTGATTCGTATATAACACTACCTTCATCGTCATAGTCTATTTTTTGAACCTTAATAAAAATGTCTGGATTCTTATATTTCCAATCCCAACCTAAAGCCCACCACGGAGCTAAAACAACACCATCTCCTGTCATTTCTTTAATTTCATCTATTATTCTATGAGTAAACCAATTATCGTAGTTTGCTGCGTTATCCTCTACATCATGATAGACTTCGATAAGTGGTTTTCCTTCGTAATTTGTATCAACTTCAATAAATTCAACCTCATCAAAAAGACTATAAATCATTTCTTTCACTAAGTTTAGTTTTTTGTCTTCTGATTTACTTTCTGATTCCATTAGTCCTGAGTCTTTACCTGAACCTTCATAAATCAATTTGATTGCGTCTCTTGGTATATTTTCAAATGTTACAATATGTTTTGACCTTGAATCAAAATGTCTATCTTTAAACCATTTAACATTTGGTATTTTTGTTGTATCAATCTCCCAAACATCGTCGTCATATGTTGAATCAAACCAAGCTCTTTTGTTCGATGAGTTGGTTGCAAATATAGCAGGAATACATTTTTCCCCATATCCTACATATATTTTGTAACATTCACCAGCACGAACTTTTAAACCTTGTTCTTCAATTTTATTTCTAAAAATAGGATTTGATTGATGATAAACTTTTTCTTTTGGTGTTACTTCTTTTCCTGATGGACTATATTCTTTATTTTTTGATTCACTTTCTTTTAAATAAATATTTTCTTCATCATCACACTTTGGTGTTTGTTCTCCACGAACACCGATTACTACTCCTGTATAGTTTGCAATTTCTTTTGAAATGTCCTCTAAAACATTTAAATACATTTGTCTTATACCTTGTGTCATGGGCCAAAGTTTTGTTCCGTAACCACCAATAAATAAAACTGTAACTTCAGGTATATTGAAAACTTCGTTTAATGTTATTTCATAAGAACAAATAAGATGATTATATTCAGGAAGTATTAGGTCTTCCATTATCATTTTTGTTATTCTGAAAAGTTTTTTTGTGTCTTTTTCACTTCTGTTTGAACTCTCGTTCATGAACTTAACCTCATCGTCACAACTATCCACATACCAAGGTGCAAAGATATACACTTTGATTCCCATAGATTTTATTGAGTCCTCTAAAGACTCTAATTCTTTAAGTATTTCATCACTATAAAAATGTCTTACAGTAGTCTTAGACCGTATTTCATATTCCTTATCGTCAGGATTGTATTCTGCCCATATATCACAAAGTCCATCCCAATTAACTAAAGATAACAATACATTTATTGCTCTTAGATTTTTGTCAATTTCACGATTATCACTTTCGTTTAAACTTTCAGACTCACCATAAAGTTTGTTGTGTATTCTTTTCACATCTTCTTTTGAAAAAGGGAATTCATCCTCATGTAAATCAACATCTTTTCCGTTTATTTGTGTAACATCAAAATAACCGATAGTCCTAATTTCAGGTATGTTGGTTTCTATCTTTCCTACGGTATTGTCATTTATAATTACAGCAAGAATAGTCCTCAGTTTCTTTTTTTCCGCTGAAGTTAATTTACTGTCATCATAAATAAGATTTAATTCAGGCCAAGAATGTGTGCCCCATATATTTTTTTTAATACCAATTATTTCATATTCAATTGGGAATACAACAAATCGAGGATCTTTAAACGCATCGTGATATTCAAAATCTACAACACCTGTTAATTGATTGAACATTTCAGAAAATTCGGGATCATTCTTAAATACTTTTTTGAAGTTTTTTAATCCTCCAACCATATCAATAGCATCAAAAATACCATTATCTTCAATAACTTGTTTTAACTCTTGTTGGAGTCTACTTTCTTTTAAGATATGTTTAATCAGTTCTCTCATTGCCCTTTTAATCTTCTATATTCAGCACCATTAAGTTGTTCTAAATAAGTTTGTTCAATCCATCCCGGCAATCTTTCTTCCCACCACAATATATCCTTCATTTTATATTTTCCCGCTTTAAGAATATCTTCTATCATTTCCTCCTCAGTTACATCATCAGGTTTTGTTATCGGTGGAAAACAAATATCACCGTCACTATTAGATACATCAAATTCATCAATATATATGTCATTTCTACTCATCTTTTTTTGAATTTCGCCTAAATAAGTATCATCAAACCATTCTTCAAGAAGGTATTTTAAATAACTTACTCTCATTGGAAGATCTGTGGTTAAATCATCAAATACATTTTTTGGAACTGTCATTAAACCTTTATCAAGACTTCTTTCTTCAGTTTTTCTTCTATCTTCATCTCCACTGTAATCAGTATGAAAATATAAAGTAATATCCAATATTTCTTTTCCGTTTTTACAAAATTCAAAACTATGTGTCGATTCATAATGTTTTTTATGATAAATCTGAACACCATCAAAATAGTTGTTTAACCATCTGTAAACAAGTTGTTCTACCTTTGGTGTAGGTTTAGCGTATTTTCTACTAACCTCATCTTCTAATATCAATTTAATTAAATTTCTCATCACGCATCGTATTCATCTTGACTTATCCAAAACTCTAAAATTAAAACAAATATTTCATCACCATAAGCAGCCCATTTCATACCAATTGGCATACAACCTAATGTCCAATCGTTATCTGGTCCTCTTCTAATCAAACCACCGTTTTCAGTAAATGTATATTGTCTGTTAATTTTATAGATTTCATTTTCTACCCTATCTGCATGTCTTCCGATTGAACCGAAATCATGGTCCTCGAATAATGATTTAACAGTAAGTTTTCCTTGGACCTGAGTATAACTAGGATCTACTTCGACTTCAATTTCACTAATTTCTACAGAATCAATTTCAGATGAAACTTGACTTTCAAATATATATTGAAGTTTTTGCATTGAGTTTCTAAATCTTTGTTCAAGATTGTTTCCCTCTTCTTCTTTTAATATATGTCTAATCAACTTCTTCATTTATACATAAATTTGTCAGGATCTAATTCTTTGGGATCGTTATATCTATCTTTTTGAATTAAGTGATCAGGAAGCATTTGATATATATCGTTTAATTCCTGTTTCATTTCACTATAATCTTTGTACTTCTCATCATCTGACATTTCAAAACCTATTTCCAATGCCGAAGTTGGGAATGGTAACTTATCATTATATATTTCACCCTTGTGTCTATAATAAAAAGGTTTTAAATCACTATTATAAAACTCTTTTAGTTTTTCAATATCACAGATAATATTAAGGTATATTGTATATGTACGCTCATCATTAATTTCCCACCCAATAATGTAAGGATATGATTTTTTAAGTAACTTAATTGCGAGATCTATTCCTTTTGTATTTGGATCTGAACCCTCCGTTTCTTCTTTCAATATATGTCTAATTAATTCTTTCATTACATTATTTCAGATAAAAACTTTTTAATTGTTCTAACAATTTTTTGTCTGTATGGATCATTTTCGTTTGAGAAGTTATCAATTGGTTCAATAACATTGTTATTTTCCAACATATCTATAATCAATCTTATTTGTTTTTTTTTATTGTCAAACATTGATATACCTAAATAATAGTCATCGTCTACTTTGAAATACACTTCTTTAAATTTAATTCGGTCATCGATATTAACTTCATTAACTTTGTGTCTTCTTACCAAGAAATTCATAACCTTTTGGTCAATTTCTTCCGTTTCTTCTTTTATAATTTTTCTTAAAATATTTTCGTTAATTTCGTTTTTTTTCTTTGTTATAATTCCATAATCCAATTCGCCTTGACCTCTTAAAAAATCATTATATAAATCTTTGAAATTTTTATTTAAATCTTTATTTAAACTAATCAATGATTCATAAGTTTTATTTGTATTTGGGTTAAAGTAAACATTATCCTCAGGGTACAGAATTTCTATCATTTTATTTCTTTTCGCGGAAAGATAGGCTCTTCGGTTTTCATTTTTGAATTCATCTAAATTGTCGTAATTTGAAACTATATTCAGTATTTCTTCTTTTGAATATGGAGCTTCTGAAAAAAATCTTTTTTTCAACCCTTGATTGATTATTCTTTGTCTGTTTTTGTCTTTTGACCAATATTCATATTCAATAGGATAATTTAATTGGAATTCTTCAGGTGTATTTATTTGATTATCCATAATCAATTTTACATCTTGAGCCATTTGTCTTGCATTAGTTGGGCATCTTCCTCCCAATTCACCACCCTTACTTTTGTTAATAACTTCTATATTACCTTTCCACTCATCTTCATTTTTGAAGTGATCGATCAAACACCTTTCGGCGAGGGCCGCTTGGACTGCATCAATGTAACCATCAGAAATCATTACATATCTATCATGAATCCCATTTTTTTTTATGAAATCTTTTACCGCAGAATTAGATCCAACCTTACAACTTGGTTTAACATCTGCATTATTCAGAATTTCTTGTTCTAAACGTGTGTGTTCTTCATACCTTCTTTCTTCATCACAAGTGAGTCCAAAATAAACAGCACTTACATTTTTTTCCCATATATACATATATAACATCCTACTGTAAGCATTTCCAAGTGGTACGTAATTACATTGTAATCTAATTTTAGGTAATAATTTTCTATTTTTAGCTAAATAAAAATAATTTTTATCGTCGCCTTTTTGGAAATCCCTTTGATTTGTATATTGGCAAGCACGGCTTAAAATTTCTTCATCAGAATACAATCTTGGTCTACCCTTTTCATCTAACTCTCTCTCAGTCTCATAGATCGATTGTTTTGATTTTGTTGACACCTTTTCTTTCAAAATGTTTCTAATCAAATTTCTCATATTTTTATAAATATCATTTATTTTCATTATCTTTGTAGTATGAAAAAGATATTCGCATACATCTTGGTAAATATGTTCACTTGGAACCCTGACAAGTCTTTAGAGATAGTTAGAGAATTTTTAGGTAATGAATCAGTTTCTCAAAAAAAATCATTCCCTGTGGTTAAAAAATCTCAGGTTAATAATTCTACCTCAAACCCTAAATCAAAGAAGGAAGAGGTACTACAAAGTTTGGAGTATTTGAAGTCAAAACAAGTTAAGACCAAACAAGATAAAGATTCCATCTACACTTTGGAGATGGTTCTAAAGAGTATGGGTTAGAATTAGATTCTTGACGATAGTTGTTTTTTGGTAATTCGTCTAACTTGTTCTTCAAGTTCTATTCCTAAATCAGGTTCGGATCTTTCATCTCCTGATGCTTTTATCTTATTTTTTAAGATTGATACGAACTCTGTTTGTATTTCTTTAACTAAATCAACAAATGTTTTCTTAGGTCTTTCAACTTCACCAGTAGACCAAGAACCTTCTTTATTAATTTGTCTAAGAGCCGCGTCTTTTTGTTTGTCAGAGATACTACCAAATCTTAATAACTTACCTTTAATGTCTTTAACAAAGTCATTACCTCCCTCGTAAGTTGCGATCGGTTGTAATTCAGCAGGAATTGATTCAACATCAGTATTAGTTCTCATTTTTCTATCTCTCAACAAGAAACTTATTCCTGAGATATTAGTAATACATTTGTGACCACCTGAGTTTGCTTTGATTACATCTAAACCATTAACAGTTATTTTATCTAACATATCTCTTTGTTTATCACTTAGTTTTCTGTATAAGTTTTGAGAAATGTTTCCAATAATATCTAAAGTACTTTTACCACCATCAACTTTATATGAAGGGGCATTACCATAAATTGCCATGAAATCTTTTAATGTGAATCCAACAGATCCAAACTCAGCCTCTTGTTCACCAACTCTTTTAAGATCACCAAAAGTCACTTTGATACTTTCTAATTCTGATGACATTTTATCTAAAACCTCATCCTTAACTTCACCTAAGTTAACACCTTTAAGTGCTCTATCTTTTTTGTATGGGTTACAAGATGCTTGAACCATTCCTAAATGCATTCCTGTTACTAAGAAATCAGCTTCAGGATAATTTTCAAATGGTGTATAACGATCATAAGATCCTGGTTTCATCGTAGAACCAAAACCATATTGACTAATAACTCCATCAGAATATTCAACAGCACCTTCTTTCTTTCTTGATTCAATGTAAGCTTCTTTATTTTGCTCTAACTTATCTAAAGTCGCATAACCTTTTTTCTCAATTTGATCTTTAATATTCATCAAAATACTAAGTAATGATGGTTGAGCGTTTAATACAATATCACTCAAAAAATTAGGTTTGTTTTTAAAAGCTAATAATAGTTTGTTAGCAACAAATCCCATTTTTCTTTTATTTTCTTTGAACCCTTTTGTTCTGTCAATTTGGAAAAGGTAATTAATAACATCTCTTGGTTTAATGTCGTGTCTTGCGAAGTCTGCAGAATCAATAATTGAAATTGTTTCAACGTCTTCAGGTGGAAATATTTCAGATGGAGATACATTTTGTGAGATTGTTTCAACGTTAGATCTTGCAGACTTAAAATTTGTTGATGTATCACCTTCAACACCAGCTTGAGTATCGTGGTGGTCAGTATGAATAACAAACATTGGTTTACCGTGTGCAAAATCCACAAGAACTGGCATAATCTCACCTTCACCATCAGGTTTTTTAACGGCAAATTCTTTTGCTCCATATTGGATTGGTTCGGCGTCTACAACCTTGATACCATTTCTTTCTAAATAATGTTTCATCGCTAAAGCAGTTGTAACACCATCTAAATCAAGGTGAAAGTAGATTTTAGCCATTTTATATCTTTTAGCGAGATTCTTAATGTCACGAATACCACCTTCAGTTAAAAGTGATTTTGTTTCTTCCTTTAGTATTCTTTTAATTAAATTTTTCACTACGTTGGTAATTTTTTTCCTTTATCGTGAGTTTTTTCACCTTCTACTCTTATTTTAATTTTTGCTTTGTAATCTTTTGGTAGTTTTGTTTGAATACCCACAAACTCTCCCATATCATTATCCATTCTAACAACAACAAGTTTTTTGTCAAGATTCATCATTATTTGACCTGTTGTTTGCATATGATACATGTTTTTTGTTCTATATGGATTCAAAAATGGATCTTTCTTGTATTTCTTTTTCATTGCGTCAATAACATCTATGTCTTTTTTTACACTTTCTAAATGTTTTTTTGCCAATTCCATTCTGGTTACAGAAGATTTTCTTTTTCTACCACGAGTATATCCAGCACTCTTTTGATAAATTCCATGGTTTGTTCTTACAACAATTTTAGAATCAGATTTCAATTTTTTAATTATAGGAGAATGTTTAGCGGTCATTTCGACTATATAAATATTTTCATTATTTGAAACTATTGTTTCTCCTTTAAGTCCCACATCTTTTTTATCTTCACCTCTGTAAGAAATGATAGATTTAATTACTTTAGGTAAAGTTTTATAAGTTAAAGCTTTTCTTATTTTACCACCATCCGCGGCGAATCTTTTCTTTTCGGTCTTATCTTTAGTTTTATCATCAACTTTTCTTTCTTTTTCAACCCCTTTACCTTCTTTCTCATCTTGAGCAACCATCAAACTAGAATTTACAATACCAATACCAAATTCATTCATTCCTTCACTCCAATCAGTATCAATATCTCTCCAATAAACCATTTCAACATTGTTTACAATCTCATGAATAATCTCAACTCTAGCCTTGTAACCTCTATCTCTGTTTTTTGCTAAAACTACGGTGTCATCCAATCTTACCGCAGCAATTGTACATTCTTTAATTAAGTCAGGTTTGTTTTGTTGTTGGTAAACTTCATTAAGGATTGATCTAACAAGATTTTTCATCACATATAAATACTTTAGTAATAGAAAAATCCCCACCTTTTGAGTGGGGATTCTATTATTTAACGTTGTGTAAGAATTATTTTATTCTGCTGTTTCAGTTTGTGGTTCTAATTCACCAACCAATTCCATCATCTGAACATCCAAATTCAGTTTAACCTCATCACTCAACAATACACCACCTGTTTCAAGTGCCGCATTCCAAGTAAGATCAAAGTCTGAACGGTTAATAGTTCCTGAGATCTCAAATCCGTGTTTTGTGTTACCCCATGGATCAACTGATTTACCATTATACTCAACAGTTAAATCAATAGTTTTAGTTGTGTCTTTGATAGTCATTTCACCTTTCATTTTACCGTCAGTAAGATTCAAGTAAGTTGATTCGAAATACATTTTAGGGAATCTCTCCGTGTTGAAGAAGTCTTCTCCATTAAGGTGTGCATCTCTGTCTCCATTTCCTGTTGAAATTGAGTTAACTTCAGCCTCAAAACGAATCTGAGCGTCACTCATATCTTCAGTAGTATAAGACATACCACCTGAATAATTTGTTAATGTTCCTTTTACGTTTGACACCATCAAGTGTCTGATTTTAAATCCCAAGTCAGAATGAGCTGGGTCAATTACAAGTTGTTTCATTTTTATATTGTTATTGGTTTATTTTCTTTTCAAAAGATAATTCTTTTATTTGGACATGTAAATTGAAAATGAATTGATGTATGTTAAGAAAAAACTATATCTCTAATATTTTCCAATTACCTTTTTTATCTTCGACAAGGCATGTAGAGTTCTCACAAAAGTCACCTGAGTTCATATAATCAACTTCAAGTTTTGGTTGGTGAATATGACCACATACCGCGACATCATACCCTTTCTCTTGTGTAAGCCCTTTAGCTCCTGTTTCAAAATCAGAAACAAAGTTAATGGCACCCTTAACAGATTGTTTAATATCATTTGCCAATGAGTGGTACTTCAATTTGAAAGTCTTTCTAATTTTATTATAGATTGTGTTTAGTTTAATAACGAAATCATAAGACCATCCACCAACAACTGCCAACCATCTTGCTTTCATAATAACAAAATCTAAAACATCACCATGAAAACAATAATAATTTCTTCCATCAACTCCAATATGATTATACATTCTAACAATCTCAATATTGTTTAGTTGAAATGGGATAAAGTCTTTTAAGAAGTCATCGTGGTTTCCTCGAATATATACCACTTTTGTTTTACCTTCAGATAGTTTGATTATCTTTCTTATTATTTTGGTACAGTCATTGGTCCATTTACCGTTACTTTTTATTGCCCACCCATCGATGATGTCCCCATTTAATATTAAAGTTTCCATTTCATTTTCCTCTAAAAACTTTAATATCTTATCTGTTTGTGATTGTCTTGCCCCTAAATGAAGATCACTCATTATTACTGTCTTCCACTTTTTCATTTCCAATAGTTTTGATCTTTAGTAAAGTAGTCTTTGTTCTTGTGGTTGAAAAATGATCCTAAAAACAATTTAGTCATATAAATTAATCCTTTGTTTTCAAATCTTCTTGGTGGTGTAAAAACTACGTTATTTATTCTACCAAATTTCTTTGGTTTGATTTGTTTTGAAAAGTGGTAGTCCTCAGCAACTTTAATCTCCTCATCAAAACCTTTTAGTGTTTTGAATGTTTCTGTTCTAACCATCATAAATCCACCCAAACAAAATGGTGTAGACCACTTTGATATTAACTGTAGAAAATCAAACAAACGGTAAATATAGTTGTATTTACCGTTGTCACTTCTGAATTTAGTGGTAACCAAATCTAAATTGTTTTTGTGTATTCTAAGAAATGATCGTTTAATTATCTTAGGATCTAATAAGAATACATCAGCATCCATGAATAAAACAAAAGGAGTTGTAACTAATTTAAAACCGTTGTTTCTCGCTCTTGCGGGAAGACCTCCCTCCATTATGTGTAAATCAAATCTGTCTCTTCCTGACTCATATTCCAATCTATCCCAAAGATATGGTTTTGTGACACCATCATTAGATGAGTCACAAACAACAACTTTTACATTTAAAATGTCTGATTGATAATTTAAAAGATCTAATGTCTTTTCAATAATTCTTTTTTCGTTTTTACAAGGAATTACTATTGTTACTAGTTCATTTAATTTCATATTTTTTACCAATATATAGTTTTAAATTTACCTATAAACAGTTTCAAAGTAAAACTTAACTTTGCCTTAACGAAAAAAATTACTATATTTGTATTGTGATTACAGAGAAACTTTCAAACATACCACAATCTAGCGGCTGTTACCTTTTCAAAAACAAGAAGGGTCAGATCATCTATGTTGGTAAGTCAAAGTTTCTTCCAAAACGAGTGAAGTCTTACTTTCAAAAAAACCACAAAGACCAAAAGACTTTGTCTTTGGTGAATGAGATCACAGATGTTGAGTTCATGACTACTAACGATGAGAGTCAGGCTCTGTTGTTGGAAGATGAACTTATCAAATCACACAAACCAAAATACAACATCAAAGCAAAAGATGATCGTTCTCGTCGTTGGTTTATTACTTTGAGTGAAGATGAGTTCCCAAGACTTTTGGTTTGTAATCCTTCTAACTTTACTGGTGAAGTTCTTTTGGAATCTACAAGTTCCAACTCTTGTTATGAAATCTATGAGATGGTCCATGACATTTTCAATCTTAGATCTTGTTCTTACAACTTGACTGAAGAGAATATCCAAAACGAAAAGTTCAAGACTTGTTTGGAGTTTCATCTTGGTCGTTGTAATGCTCCTTGTGTTTCTTCTATTCAAAAGTTTTCTTACTTGAAGATTGTAAGTGAGATGAAAGATGTATTTTCATTTCAGTTCGACAAAGTTCGAAATCGTTTGAAGAAGTACATGAAGTATCACTCCGATCAAATGGAGTTTGAGATTGCTCAGAACTTCAAAAACAGAATGGATGTTGTTGATTTATTGGAGAAAAAACTCGAGTCTTTTCGTGTTCGAAAGTATAGTGATGTTGCAAGATCATTCAAAGAACAATTTGGTTTATTAAATGTCCCAACTCTTATCGAAGCATTTGATAATTCACATACTGCAGGAGATTGTCAGGTGTCTGCTCTTGTTCGTTACAAGAATGGTAAGACTGATAAAACAAACTACCGTAAGTTTAATATCAAAACTGTGGAGGGACCTGATGACTATGCTTCTTTCGATGAGGTATTAAATCGTCGATTCAAAAGACTTTTAAATGAAAAACAAGAGTTACCTTCACTTGTGATTATTGATGGTGGTAAAGGTCAGTTGGGTGTTGCAAAAAAAGTATTTGAGGATCTTGGTTTATTGAATCGAATTGACTTGATCTCCATTTCAAAAGACGACAAACACAGATCATCTACGATCCACAAAATTGATGGATCAAGTTTTGATATTCCAAGAAGTGAGTTTGGGTTTTTGTTAGCCGAGATTCAAAATGAAGTTCACCGATTTGTTATTACTTTTCACCGTAAGAAAAGAAGTAAGTCTATTATCGGATAAACTTGGTGTCGTAATAAGTTGCAACATAATCAACGTTAAGAAGTGGATATTGACTAATCACTTGATCAACACCTCGATAATAGTGTTCAGTTTCGTAGTATGTTTCTACCTGTGGTAAGAACTCATCAATATACTCATTTATAGCTTCATTAACATCAACATTTTCACCATTTTTTGTTGCGGATAATGGAACAACGGTATTATCAATATAATATGAGTCAGAATCAAAATTTTTGGTTTTTAAACCAACAGATTCTATATTGATTACATATCTTCTATACCCAACAAATGGGGTTCCTGTGGTGAATTTAATTTCTCTTACAGAGTCAAAAACTTTTTGAATTTGATCCCTTGTTTTGTCGTTAAGATAAAATTCTGCCTGTTCATTCCATAATACTTTAGTAGTTAACTTAAGACCAACATATTCTTCAAACTCCATTACTAAATCTAAAAGTTCCTCGTCTACTATTGAATAGAAATAAGAAACATCATTTGGATTTTTTATTTTGAATTCAATTGGATAGTAAGGTTTATTATGCCTTTTTGATATTATTTCTTCCCCAACTCTAACAGGAATACATTTTAACCCGTGAAGATCAATTGTATCTCCAGCAAATCTTTTGAATAGTCTTAATATTTTTTCTTGATTAATCATATAAACATTTCAGATTCTTTTTTTCTTCTTGATTTAAGACCAGGAAATTCGTCAAATAAGTTTTCACTTGTTGTTAATATTAGTTTTCTCGCTAAATCAAAATCACCTCGTTTAACTGCTTGGATGAAATCTGAAGTTCTTATACCTCTTCCCATATTGAATGACATAGAAACCATTGCGTCATACATTCCTTGTGTAATTGGTGGTTTAATTCCTTTTTCTTCCCATTGATCCAAAATTCGATTAACGATACTTTCAGCTTCTCTCATATCATCTTTCAATAATGTTTCGGCATCTTCTTTTGTAATTTTTGTTCTACCTGGAATTATTTTTGAGTATCTTGGTAAAAAATCAAATCCTTCTTGTTCATCAGGAAATATAGCATGTCCATAACCAATGGTATAAGCACCATCACCAAGATCATAGGCAACTAAATTTGGTTGTCCTTTATGTCTAATGGATCCTTCTTCGTACTTTAAATGATTAATTAAACCTTCTGATGATTTTCTTATTCTTGGTGGTATTACCTTTTTGATGAATTCTTTTTCAGTTTCTACCGCACTTTGTAATGGAGGATCCAAGTACTTTTCAATTTGTTTCAAACTCAACAAACCTAATAAGGAATAAGCAATATACTTTACGATTCTGTTTTTTAAGTCAGAAGGAAGATTTTCAATTTTATCTTTAACTTTTTCAATATATTTTATAGCATCTTCCTTCGTTTTAACCCATAACTTGGATAAATCAATTTCTTTTTTGATAGGTTCAAAATCCCATTCCATATCAGGTTTAGTCTTACCATCTTCTGTAATTAAAGATAGTTTGAAAACAAGATCGTCAAGGATTTGTTCATAAAGCAATTTTGATTGTACAACTTTGAGTTGATCTTCTGTAATCGATACTTTCATATTAATAAATATAAAAGAACTCTAAACATATTGAATCTTTGA
>Ga0255138_1000189_pt1 | contig 17253 bp, 8 predicted proteins | sample Law_Colum_RepA_8_FD_188545 | JGI IMG/M metagenome (GOLD analysis project Ga0255138, IMG submission 188545) | Freshwater microbial communities from St. Lawrence River, New York, United States - Law_Colum_RepA_8d | ecosystem: Environmental > Aquatic > Freshwater > River | place: USA: New York... | reverse complement strand
AAGCTCGCCGAAGCGTCATTTGATGAAAATTAAGATTTGGACTATATCAATGATTGCCAAATAATATCGTCTTATCGGCTCGCAAGCTCGCCGAAGCGTTATTTGATGAAAATTAATAATTAGACGATATCAATGATTACCAAATAATATCGTCTTATCGGCTCGCAAGCTCGCCGAAGCGTTATTTGATGAAAATTAATAATTAGACGATATCAATGATTACCAAATAATATTGTCTTATCGGCTCGCAAGCTCGCCGAAGAGTCATTAAATGAATGTTAAGATTTGGACGATACCTATAATTACCAAATAATATCGTCTTATCGGCTCGCAAGCTCGCTGAAGCATCATAAGACGTTATCAAGTGAACTTTAAATTTGGACGATATCAGTGATTACCAAATAATATCGTCTTATCGGCTCGCAAGCTCGCCGAAGCGTCAATGAAAATTAATATTTGGACGATATTGATAATTGCCAAATAATATTGTCTTATCGGCTCGCAAGCTCGCAAGCTCGCCGAAGCGTCATTAAATGAACATTAATATTTGGACGATATCAATGATTACCAAATAATATCGTCTTATCGGCTCGCAAGCTCGCCGAAGCGTCATTAAATGAACATTAATATTTGAACGATATCAATGATTACCAAATAATATCGTCTTATCGGCTCGCAAGCTCGCCGAAGCGTCATTAAATGAACATTAATATTTGAACCATATCAATAATTACCAAATAATATCGTCTTATAGGCTCGCAAGCTCGCCGAAGCGTCATTAAACATCATTAAATAAGCATTAGATTTTAACAATGTTAATAATTACTATATAAATATCGTCATTTTGGTTCACAGGCTCAGAAAAAGCGTTATTAAACGTCACTAAACGTCATTCAATAAACATTAATATTCGAACAATATTAATAATTACCAAATAAATACCGTCTTTTCAGTTCGCAAAATCGCCGAAGTATCACTAGACGCCATTTAATAATAAAAATATTCGGACGATATTAATAATTACCAAGTAAATATTGTCTTTCCGGCTCGCAAGCTCGCCGAAGTATCACTAGACGTCATTTAATAATAAAAACATTCGGACGATATTAATAATTACCAAATAAATATCGTCTTTTCAATTCACAAGCTCGCCAAAGTATTACTAGACGTCATTTAATAATAAAAACATTCGGACGATATTAATAATTACCAAATAAAATATTGTCTTTTCGGTTCGCAATATCGCCGAAGCGTCACTAAACGTCACTAAACGTCACTAAACGTCACCAGACGTCATTCAATAAGAAAAACATTCGGACGATATTAATGGTTACTAAATAAATATTGTCTTTCCGACTCGCAAACTCGCCGAAGCGTCACTGAACGTCATTTAATGAGAAAAACATTCGGACAATATTAATAATCACTAAATAAATATTGCCTTTTCGGCTCGCAAGCTCGCCGAAGCATCACTAAGCATTTCTGAGCGTTACTAGACGTTATTTAATGAGAAAAACATTCGGACGATATTAATAATTACTAAATAAATATTGTCTTTCCGGCTCGCAAGCTTGCCGAAGCGTCACTGAACGTCATTTAATGAGAAAAACATTCGGACGATATTAATAATTACTAAATAAATATTGCCTTTTCGGCTCGCAAGCTCGCCGAAGCGTCACTGAACGTCATTTAATGAGAAAAACATTCGGACGATATTAATAATTTCCAAATAAATATCGTCTTTTCTGTTCGCAAGCTCGCCGAAGAGTCACTAAGCATTACTTAGCATCAATAAACGTCATTTAATAAGTAAAACATTCAGACGACATTAATAATTGCCAAATAAATATCGTCTTTCAAGCTCGCCGAAGCGTCACTAAACATTACTGAGCTTCACTAAACGTAATTCAATAAGAAAAATATTTAGACGATATTAATAATTACCAAATAAATATCGTCTTTTTTTGGCTCGCAAGCTCGCCGAGGCGTCACTAAGCATTACTGAGCATCAATAAACGTCATTTAATGAGAAAAACATTTGGACAATATTAATAATTACCAAATAAATATCGTCTTTTTTTGGCTCGCAAGCTCGCCGATGCGTCACTAAGCATTACTGAGCATCAATAAACGTCATTCGATAAGATAAACATTTGGACAATATTAATAATTGCCAAATAAATATCGTCTTTCCGGCTCGCAAGCTCACCGAGGCGTCATTCAATAAGAAAAACATTCGAACGATATTAATAATTACTAAATAAATATTGTCTTCTCGGCTCGCAAGCTCGACGAAGCATTACTAAACGTTATTCAATGAGAAAAATATTTGGACGATATTAATGATAAATATCATTTTTTTAGTTCGCAAGCTTGACGAAGCGTCACTAAGCATTACTGAGCATCACTAAGCATTAATGAGCGTTACTAAACATCATTCAATAAGAAAAACATTCGGACGATATTAATAATTACTAAATAAATATCGTCTTTTCGGCTCGCAAGCTCGCCGAAGCGTCACTAAGCATCATTTAATAAGTAAAACATTCGGACGATATTAATAATTACCAAATAAATATTGTCTTTTCGGCTCGCAAGCTCGCCGAAGCGTCACTAAACGTCATCAATAAGAAAAACATTCGGACGATATTAATAATTACTAAATAAATATTGTCTTTTTGGCTCGCAAGCTCGCCGAAGCATTATTAAGTGTCACTAAACGTCATTCCATAAAAAAACATTCGGGCGATATTAATAATTACCAAATAAATATCGTCTTTTCGGCTCTCAAGCTCGCCGAAGTGTTATTAAATAAAGACTAAATTTAAATAATGTTTATATTTATAAACAAATCATATGAAATAATTTGTCATAAAAACTTAATGTAAATTCAAACTTAACACTAATTATTAAATATAGTCTTAAAATTCAAACTATTTAAAGATAAAATAATTGCATTAAATAATTATTTATTTAATCACTAAAAATAAATCAAATGTAAAAATAATCATGATGTTTTCTTAACGTTATTAATCAAATATTTATAATTATCACGATGCCATTTTGATGGTATAGGACTCCATCCAATAATAAATGCAGTCAAATAACATATGATTGTTACATATGGATTTGGCATTATTTCGTTCATTGTTGCAATACTTGTTATAATTGTTGAAGTAACAAATGACACTGGGTTTTTAATAATATTTTCTTGTTTAGAATCATAAAACACATATTTTTCTTCTATATCTTCATCTGTTATTTTGCCGTTTTCATAATGTTTTTTAATGGCATCCATGTTGTTTTTTCTCAACGCTATTTCAGGATATATATGTGCTTTTATATCATTTAATTCTACATACGTATAACCGACAACAAATGCCACTACATGAGAAAAAACAGAATCTCTGTTTGTTTTATGCAAATATTTAAGTTCGTTAATTTTAGATATGCGTCTCATTACTAGTAATATTAGTAATATTGTTTAGGGAAAATATTTTCATTTTTTTTGCAGTGTTTACATCATTATTATTTTAGCTGTGTTTTAATAGGAATTTTCAAATTCATTACATATTATTTACTTAAAAAGTCCAATGATAGACCCCCCCGGGGGGTGCTAATCACCCCCCGGGGGTGTGTATCCTTGGATTTTTTCAACAATAAATGTTTCCTTATAATACTGCTTATTTGTGCACGAGTTTTCTCCAAAATTTTATGGAGATGTTATCTTTGATTCTAAATCCATGTCTAATCATTTATTTAATTAAGATACAAAGTTACACATTAATAATTATCATCATTTGTTTGTATTTTCACAGAATACATAATTTTGTGAACAAAATAGCATTAATATTTAAATAATATTAACATTATTACGACCGATATTGTTATAATGCTAATTTACGTATCGTCCAACAAAGAAAAAAATGAAAAATAATTCAAATACAATTAAATCTCATATATATAATAATATGAATTCTGGTATATATAGGACAGTTCAAATTACACGCCAATTAGTAAGAGAATATCTCGTCAAAGCCTCTGTTGGATTATCAGAATCCATTGATATTGATGAATTAACTAACTATATACACAGTACCAGTAAAAATGAAGACACTCTACATAATCTTCTTCTATATATGGGTAAAACAGCTGAAACATATTTAACACAACACCCAGACTATAATAAAATGGCAGCATATTTCATGATTGAAATATTACACAATAAGTGTCCACGTACTTTTTCAGAAGCCATGACTATATTGTATGATAATCATAATAATGGAAAACGAAGACCATTAATATCTGATAATTTATATGCTTGTGTTAAACGATATGAAGATGAAATTAATAACATGATAGATGTATCAAAAGATTATAATTTTGATTTCTTTGCATTACAAACAATGGAAATGAGTTATTTAATGTTTGTGTATGATAAAAACATGAAGAAAATGACTGTAGAAACTCCTCAATATATGTTCATGAGAGTTTCTTTGGGTATATGGGGTGATAATATTGAAAAAGCATTTAACACATATAATCTCATGTCAAGCAAACAAATTATTCATGCCACACCAACTTTATATAATTCGGGAACATGTATTCCTCAAATGGCTTCTTGTTTCTTATTAACAATGGGAGACAGCCTAGATGAACAGTTTGATACATTAAAAGATATGGCTGAATGTTCATCAAGAAGTGGAGGAATTGGAGTTAGTATATCAAAAGTTAGATCTAAGGATGCATTAATATCGTCTACATTATCTACGAGCAAAGGCGCCGGGTCTATGTGTAAATCATTAATTAGTGCTGTAGCAAATTATGTATCTCAAAAAAAGAGATCTGGATCAATTGCCACATATTTTAGTCCAGAACATCCAGAAGTTAAACAATTAACCGCAATGAGAACTAATAAAGGCAATGAAGATGAAAAAGCAAGAGATTTATTTTTGGCTTTGTGGATGCCAGATTTATTCTTCAAGAGATTAGCCATAAAAAATAGCAAATGGTCATTGTTTTGTCCCAATGATTGTCCAAAATTATTTACTACATACGGAGATGAATATGAAAAGTTATATGAAAAGTATGAAAAAGAAGGACGATATAAAGAACAAATTGATACCATTGAATTATGGTATCATATTTTGAGATGTTGCACAGAATCAGGCCAACCATATATATTATCTAAGGATGCATGCAATAAGAAAAGTAATCAAAAAAATGTGGGATATATCGAATGTTCAAATTTATGTGCTGAAATTGTTCAATATTCTAGCAAAGATGAAATTGCAACATGTAATTTGGCAGCAGTGTCTCTACATTCTTTTTTAAATGCTGATGGAACATATAATTATAAGAATTTGGGACAATGTGTCGAAACATTGGTTGATAATGTTAATAGAATAATTGACATTAACTTTTATCCAAATGAAAAAACAAGAAGATCTAACTTGAAATTAAGACCAATGGCAATTGGTGTATTTTCATTTGCTGTGTTATTAAAGAAAATGAAAATACCATTTGAAAGTGAAGAAGCCAAAATAATTAACAAGAAAATATTTGAAACTATATATTATCATGCATTAAAAAAATCATGTGAGTTGGCCAAATTAGAAGGTGCATATGAATGCTTTAATGGATCTCCATTTTCACAAGGTAAATTACAATTCCATTTATGGGGAATTGATAAATTGGAAAGTGAATATGATTGGGATTCTTTAATTGATGATATTAAAGAATATGGTACTAGAAATTCATTATTAACAGCAGTTCAACCAACATGTTCAGTCAGTTCAATTGTAGATGGAGCATCTGGATCTGAATCAATTGAACCTTTTACTTCTAATTTTTATGTTAGAAAAACTCAATCAGGAGAATATACTATTGTTAATGAATATTTAGTTAGAGAATTAATTGAATTGAATTTGTGGAATGACGATATGAGAAAGAAAATTATATATTATAACGGGTCTATTCAGAATATATTGGAAATACCTGAAAATATTAGAGAATTACATAAAACAGCATATGAAATTAACATGAGACATGTAATTAAAATGTCTGCAGATAGAGGAATATTTATTGATCAAAGCCAAAGCTTGAATTTATATTTTGGAAAACCAGACTATAAAATTATATCAAGTGCACTGTTTTATGGTTGGAAAATGGGATTGAAAACAATGATGTACTATTGTAGAAGCCAAGCTGCTACTACGGCTGATAAATTTAGTTTTGAAGTTTCTGAAATAGAAAAAATAAAGGGTGAAAACGCACCATTAGCAATTAAAGACAATATAATTGTTAAAAATGAAATATTAGATAACATGGTACGTGAAGGTAATTATGGAGCACATATAGATGTTTCTCGTGAAGAAGTTCCAGTTAAATATTGTCCAAGAAGGAAGAAGGGTGATACTTCAGCTGTTTGTGAAGCATGCACTTAATTTATTTATTATTAATTTATTTATAGCATTAAATAATAATGCTACTTAGTAATTTATTATAATTTTTAATAACACTTAATAGAAATTCTTGTTGTAATTTTAAATTGATACAATTGTATTGTTAAACAAATAAATTAATTATTACATAATTTGACAATTACGATTACTTTTACTTTTATTAGTATCATACATGATTATTTTTTGTGAATGATAATCACGTGCCATATCATATAATTTATTGACATTATCAACAACAACAATGTGTATATTATTTATACAAATCCGATTATAGAAAACATCGTAGCAACTAAAAATAATCACGATTGACCAACCATAAAATTTCCCACTGTTTATTGTTTTATATACATACATGTACAAATTACACTTGTGAAGCTCATATATATTATCAATCAATTGGATTGAATTATTTTTAATTGTGTTTATAAATATATCAAACATAGGATATAAAGTTTCAAAACTATCTTTATCAAAAAACATTAATGACATATCTGATATTTTTATTCTTGATTTTACATCACTATCGCACCATGCAGATCGTCTTGATGATGAATATAACACAACATAATTTTCATATTTTAACTGCGTTAATTTTTCTAGTTTGTCTTCGTCCGATTTCATGGTCATTGGTAGTATAGAGTATACTTCGTCACAAAAATTTTTGCTTGTTATGAATTGATTGTAATAATGATTAATGACATGAAAAAAAATGGATTTTCTTTGTCATAAAAATTAATTTGTTCATTAACATCATTATGATAATTGTCAGGTAATGTTGTGTCAATAATCACAGATTGTTCCCAAAACAACTGTGTTGTTGTGTCAATCATATTATATGGTAAATCTGATAATTTAGTTGATGTTATGGTATTTGTCTTATTATAAGGTTGTAAATATGGTAATGGTGTTGTGTTAACCACGCTATATGGTAATATTGATGAGCCACCTGATATTATTGTGTTGTTATCATAAGGTTGTAAATATGGTGATGCTTTTGATAGTGTTGTGTTAACCACATTATATGGTAATATCGATGAGTTACTTGATATAGTGGACATAATTATAATTATTTGTTAAATATCATAAGTTAATATATTTCATTTTTTTAATAAAGTTTAGACGATAATGTTATTTTATTGAGTCACAAACTTAATTTCAAAAATTAACCGAAGCGTCATGTTTTGATGAGAGAATTTGGACGATATCAATAATTACCAAATAAATATCGTCTTTTCGACAAGCTTGCGAGCTTGACGAAGCGTCATTCAATGAACATGAAAATTTGGACAATATTAATAATTACCAAATAAATATCATCTTATCGGCTCGCAAGATCGCTGAAGCATCATGTTTTGATGAGAAAATTTGGACGATATTAATAATTACCAAATAAATATCGTCTTATCGGCTAGCAAGCTCGCCGAAGCATCATCAATGAAACTTGAAATTTGGACGATGTCAATAATTACCAAATAAATATCATCTTATCGGCTCGCAAGCTCGCCGAAGCGTCATATTTTTGATGAGAGAATTTGGACGATATTAATAATTACCAAATAAATATCGTCTTATCGGCTCGCAAGCTCGCCGAAGCGTCATATTTTTGATGAGAGAATTTGGACGATATTAATAATTACCAAATAAATATCGTCTTATCGGCTCGCAAGCTCGCCGAAGCGTCATATTTCGATGAAAAAATTTGGACGATATTAACAATTACTAAATAAATATCGTCTTATCGGCTCGCAAGCTCGCCGAAGCGTCATATTTTGATGAGAGAATTTGGACAATATTAACAATCACTAAATAAATATTGTCTTATCGGCTCGCAAGCTCGCCGAAGCGTCATATTTTTGATGAGAGAATTTGGACGATATTAATAATTACCAAATAAATATCGTCTTATCGGCTCGCAAGCTCGCCGAAGCGTCATATTTTGATGAAAAAATTTGGACGATGTTAACAATTACTAAATAAATATCGTCTTATCGGCTCGCAAGCTCGCCGAAGCGTCATATTTTGATGAGAGAATTTGGACGATATTAACAATCACTAAATAAATATTGTCTTATCGGCTCGCAAGCTCGCCGAAGCGTTATCAAATGAATATGAAAATTTGGACAATATTAATAATTACCAAATAAATATCATCTTATCGGCTCGCAAGCTCGCCGAAGCATCATATTTTGATGAGAGAATTTGGACGATATTAATAATTACCAAATAAATATCATCTTATCGGCTCGCAAGCTCGCCGAAGCGTCATATTTTGATGAGAGAATTTGGACGATATTAATAATTACCAAATAAATATCGTCTTATCGGCTCGCAAGCTCGCCGAAGTGTCATTAAATGAACATGAAAATTTGGATAATATTAATAATTACCAAATAAATATCGTCTTATCGGCTCGCAAGCTCGCCGAAGCGTCATATTTTGATGAGAGAATTTGGACGATATCAATAATTACCAAATAAATATCGTCTTATTGGCTCGCAAGCTCGCCGAAGCGTCATATTTTGATGAGAGAATTTGGACGATATCAATAATTACCAAATAAATATCGTCTTATCGGCTCGCAAGCTCGCCGAAGCGTCATATTTTTGATGAGAGAATTTGGACGATTTAATAATTACCAAATAAATATCGTCTTATCGGCTCGCAAGCTCGCCGAAGCGTTATCAAATAAACATGAAAATTTGGACGATATTAATAATTATCAAATAAATATCGTCTTATCGGCTCGCAAGCTTGCCGAAGCGTCATATTTTGATAAGAGAAATTGGACAATATCAATAATTTCCAAATAAATATCGTCTTATCGGCTCGCAAGCTCGCCGAAGCATCATCAATGAAACTTGAAATTTGGACGATGTTAATAATTACCAAATAAATATCGTCTTATTGACTCGCAAGCTCGCCGAAGCATCATCAATGAAACTTGAAATTTGGACGATATCAATAATTAGCAAATAAATATCGTCTTATCGGCTCGCAAGCTCGCCAAAGCATCATCAATGAAAATTAATATTGGACGATATTAATAATTACCAAATAAATATCGTCTTATCGGTTCGCAAGCTCGCCAAAGCGTTATCAAATGAACATGAAAATTTGGACGATATTAATAATTACCAAATAAATATCGTCTTATCGGTTTGAAAGCTCACCAAAGCATCATTGGATGAACATGAAAATTTGGATGATATTAATAATTACCAAATAAACATTAACTTGCAAATTTGCCGAAGTGGCATTTAGTGAAACTTGGGATTTGGACGATATTAATAATCGGTAAATAAATATCGTCTTATAGGTTCGCAAGCTCACCGAAGTATCATATTTTAATGAGATAATTTGGACGATATTAATAATTACCAAATGAATATAGTCTTCTTGGTAAGTTCATGAGTTGAAGCTTCATTAAATAAACATAGAACATTAAACAATATTAATAATTATTAAATAAATATCATCTTATCAAAAAGCTTGCTAACATGTCCTTTGGTAAACATAAATATTTGGTTTAGATTATACAATTGTAAGTTATAACAGTCGTCAATTTATTAATATATTGTTTAATTTCACATTGCTATATTGCATTGTTAAAGTATTAAACATAGTTAACATTATTTTAATATGAATATTAAGTGTGTGTTTTTTTCTGTAAAATGATATTTTCATTTGTAATTTGTTTTGAATAAATATAAAGAAAAATATCTTTAAGATAGATACATTATTATAATTAATATGTCCGTATCATTGTATGACGCAAATGATTATGAATCATTACCAAATAAATCTTTTGTAGAAAAGATTTCATCATTGGAAATGAGCAGTGAAAAATTCACACATAATTATAAGCATTATGTGTTGTACATACTAAAAGTTTTATTGTCAAAAATTGACAATGATGATTATGATACCAATCATCAAAAATGGCTAGATATATGTACAATAATTAAAAATACATATTATGAATATGTGGATAATAATAAAATTGCATTCGAAACAAACAACGCAATTACAAATATTGAAACATTATTTTTTAATATCCTAAACATGTGGAGCGTTCGATGTCCAAATTATGTAGAATCCGAATGTGAACTTAAATGGAAAAATATTAATCAAAGTAAAAATGGAAAATCAATTGCATCGTTATTTCATCTGGTTAATAGCATCGATATGAATGAAGTAAAAACAGTTTGTAAAGTTGTTTTGTTTATGATCAAATACAGTAAACAAATAACGGCTGAATTTAATGGAGAGAATATATACATATATGAAATTATTTTTGAAGAAAGATGGTGTACAATAGTTGGACGTGGTTATTATTGTCCTTGTGAATTAGGGTGTCATTTTGACGGAGATGGTGACAAAAGTAAATCATCATTTAAATTTACAATTAATTCTCCATCAAAAGACTTTCCTAGTAAAATCAGCATTAAATGTTCACATCGTTCGTGCAAAAATAAATCAGTAAGATTAGAAAATTTGAATATAATTGATTGTAAAACATTATTTTCAAATGCGCGTTCATCATTTGATGAACCAAATAAGACAAAATACGAAATTGTATCTGATTTAAATGATAAAGAAAATGAATTAATGGGTATTATGTTACAAGAACCATCACATATTTCAGTGGCGAAATTTTTATTAAGTCTTAACAAAACCCACTATCAATCCCCGGGTAATAAAGCTTGGTACATGTTCAATAATCAACATTGGCAAAAAGCAAAAACTGAAGATATAAATATATTGATATCTTGTCTTTACAGCAAAATGCAATCATTATATTTAAATAATAGCAACAAAATAAACACGGGTAAACACAATATAATGCATAAAATAAAAACACTTGTAAGTTATTTATCAAATCATAACAATAGAATAAATATTATTAATCACCTTTGTATGGATATATATGCATTAGATCCATTATTTGAAAGTAAATTGGATACAAACAACAATTTACTGTTGTTTTCTAATGGTGTAATTGATTTGTTAAATATAACAATAGAATATGATAATAGTAAAGATATTTGTGATTTAGAATATATCACGAACATATCTGAATTTAGAAATGGTAAACAAGATGATTATCTTATGAATAGTATTGGATATGAATTTGTTCCTAAACCATCTAAAAAAAGAAAAGAAGTTATGCAATTTTTGTTTGACATATTACCAAATGATGATGAACGCGAGTTTGTTTTATTATACATTGCTTCATCGTTGAGCAGAGAAAACACAAATGATAATTTCTTAATTTTCCTTGGTGAAAAATTAAATGGAAAAAGTGCTTTAATTGACTTGTTAAATTTAACACTCGGTTCTTCTTTTAGAATTTGTTCTAAACACATATTAAAATCAGACATTTCTAAAAGAGATTTGATGGAAATTAAAGATAAGAAATTAGTTGCAATTTCTGATCCTGGAAATTTAATTAATTCAAGATTACTTAAGAATTTAGCTTGCAAAATACCAAATAAAAAAAACATTGATATTAAAATAGATCCATTATTTAAGACTATTATTTTATGTGATGATGTGCCAATTGTATACAATATAGGAAATGCATTTTGGTCTAGATTTGTGTGCATTGATTTTAATACAACTTTTTGCGAAAATCCAACAAAATCGAATGAAAAATTAATTGATTTTAATTTAAATAAAAAGATAAAAACATGGACAAATGATTTTATGATAATATTGCTTGAATATTATATTAAATACAAACAATCAAATACAATTACAATAAGCAATAAAATGAAAGCTTATTGTCAAGATGTAAAATCTGGATATATAAGTGTATCTATGTTTTGTGATAACTGTTTAACTAAACTTCCCAAATCAGGAGGTGTATTTGTATCTGAACTTTACAAGTTATATATAAATAAATTAAATAGTAATGATAATAATGATGAAGTAATTAGTTTAAATAATTTTATTGACATAATTAAACGAAAATTTGTTAAATACGTGACAGACATCACTATTAATAATGTTGAAGATTTAGGCATCAAAAACCATATACTTGCTAGTAAATTTAATGATGATAATAGTGACAATGTCAGTATTAATAATAATGATAGTGATGTTAATAGTGATGTTGATAGTGATAATAATAACAATAGTGATAATAATAGTAATAAAAATAACAGTGATGTTAATAGTAGTGTCGATAGTGATATCACTGAAAATGACAGTGATAATTATAAATCATCGTAATCAAATGTATAAAAATTAGTAGTTTTGCAATTAATTTGGTAATTAATATTTACATCATGTTAAATACATGTTATTATAATAAATTTTTTGAACAAATTTTCAACATTACTCAAGTATTCATATTTTACATCATACTAAAACAATATATATTCATTTACATAACATTACAATTATTATTTTTAGATGATTGTATTCTTTGGTCCGGATCACTTATTTTTCGTATATAACAATTATTTTAAAATAACCACACCACATTCTAAGCTTGTCGTAACTGAATTGAATCACAAAAGACCATCCAGAAGATAAAGATTCTACCTCATAAAAATAATAATATTCATCTCGTGTGTATGACTTGTCAATAATTTTATGCACAAAACACCTAAAACTATCATGTATCATATCGTTTTTAAATTGCAAAATATTGTTTATTTCTGGTTTGTTGATAGAATTGTAAAATTCAATTAACCTATAATCAACGCCTCTTCCAAAAAAATAACATTCATATAATAATCGACAGTTATTACAATCATATTTTGTTGTAAGTTGACGTGGTATCTTAATTTCACCATAAGATAATTTTGCAATAATGTTATTGGTCATTATAAGATCAAAATAAGTTTTATTTAAAACTAATTTGTATAAATTAGTGTAAAAGTCAATAAAAATCTTACAATCAACTATTTTTATATCGTCATGTTTAATTAAATTATCATAAAACGATTTATTCGTTGAATTTTTCGTGTTATTATGGATCGTTTGTATTGATGATAATTTACTGTAATTATTGCTAATTTCACTTGACAGTACACTGTTAGGATTAATAACATTATATGGCATTGTTGATTTGCTAATTTCACTTGCTAATACACTGTTTGTATTTATAACATTATATGGTATCGTTGATTTATTAATTTCACTTGCTGATATACTTTTTGAATCAATAACATTGTATGGCATTGTTAAAGTACCATTATTATTGCTAATTTTACTTGCTAATACACTGTTTGTGTTAATAACATTGTATGGCATTGTCGAAGCACTTGATATAGTGGACATTATTTTGATATGAACATCAAATGTTTTTTCCATAAATTATTATTTTCATTTTTTTATCAGCAATTAATTAGGACATTAACAAAAGAAAATCTTCAATCAACAAATGATTATACATGTAAACAAGCTTGTTATTATGGTTATTTTGATGTTGTTAAATATTCACATAAAAAAGTTAAATTAACAAAAGAAGATTTTCAATCAAACAACAATGAAGCATGTAAATGGGCTTGTGAATATGGTAATATCAATGTCATTGAATATTTACATCAAGAAATTGGATTGACAAAAGAAGATTTTTAATCAAAAATAATGCCGCATGTAGATGGGTTTGTTAACGTGGTTATCTTGATATTGTTGAATATTTACATTAAGTTGTTGGATTAACAAAACAAGATTTTTAATTGCGAAACAATTATACATACAATAAAGCAATGGAAAATAACCACAAATAAGTTGTCGAATTTTTATTGAAAGAAGATGTTGATAAATATGTTACATTTTTTATTATAAAATATTAATGTCATTATTTCTTTGATGTTCTTTATTTACAATATTAACAATATAACAATGAATATGGTTGATAACAGTGTATCAACTACATAATAACGATATTAAATTAATTATTAATAAATTGATTAAAATATATGTTAACACATGATGAAAAAAAATATTAAATACAATAATATGTAATTAAATTCCCGCGAAAGATTATTATCATGAACCGTGAGAAGAAGATAATAATGATCATGAAGAACATTATAACAACAAAGATTCAAATGTGTTCATCAATAATTTATTTATATAAAAATTTTAATGATTTAGTATCATTATTAAAAATAAAAATCCAAGAAATTAAAACATATTGTTATTTATAAATGAATAATGTTGTTACAACCGCTATACGGTTCTGAGGACGATTATTTTATCGTCGTCACAACCGCTATACGGTTCTGAGATTGATCACTGATCATTGTCACAATAATAATAAAGTAACATTATTTAATAATTATTTAGTCTTCTTAAAAAATCATTGATATCCATATCTAAAAAACTTCGATCCATACTACGTCCACATCTCATTTCTTTAAAATGTAAATCATGCTCTCTCCACTTCAATCTGTCATATTCACTCAGCATATCATCAGGAACTTTCCTGGGATCTAAATTCATAAATTCGGTATTTATGGTCATTTTACTTTTATATAACAAACATATATTTAAGATTTTTAATTTCATTTTTTTTAACTGAATACCACAAATATTAACAAATTGTCTATTATTGGTTATGTCATAAATATTTTCATTGTATTTATGTACACACATTATTTATCATTGTATTTAAACAATGTTTAATATTTACCAAATAATATCGTCTTTTCTGTTCACAAACTTGCCAACTCATCAAAGCGTTAATGAGCGTCATTTAACGAAAACTTGGATTTGGATGATATTTAATATAGTCTGAATAATTACTTCAAAAATACTCTTGGGATTTAAATGATATTTGTGTATTGGTTTTTAAAATTCTGCTTAAATCATTGACAAACATGCGCTATGATAATTAAAATATATATTGTTCTTGTTGTTTTACAAGATTACAAAAACATTATTTGATAAACATAAAATTTTGTCATCAACATTCACTAAATTATTGTCATTTAATTGGTTCGCAAGCTTGCCAAAAACGTCACTCATAAACATAAAATTTGGTAAACATCACCATTCACTAAAATTATCATCGTTTTTTCCAGCTAGCAAGCTTTATTCAATAAACATAAAAATTTAGTAAGCATCAGTATTTACTAAATTTATGTATCTTCTCGGCTCGCAAGCTCGCCGAAGCGTCATTTGGTGAAACTAAGATTTTAGACGATATTAAAATTTACTAAATTTATGTGTTTTATCGGCTCGCAAGCTCGCCGAAGCGTCATTTAGTGAAACAACAATTTTAGACGATATTAAAATTTACTAAATTTATGTATCTTCTCGGCTCGCAAGCTCGCCGAAGCGTCATTTAGTGAAACAACAAATTTAGACGATATTAAAATTTACTAAATTTATGTGTCTTATCGGCTCGCAAGCTTTCCGAAGAGTCATTTAGTGAAACAACAATTTTAGACGATATTAAAATTTACTAAATTATTATGTGTCTTATTGGCTCGCGAGCTCGCCGAAGCATCATTGAATAAAATTGAGATTTTGGACAATATTAATATTTACCAAATTTATGCATTTTTTTGGCTCACAAGCTCGCCGAAGCGTTATTTGGTGAAACTAGGATTTTGGACGATATTAACATTAACTAAATTTATGTATCTTCCCGGCTCGCAAGCTCGCCGAAGCATCATTGAATGAAATTGAGATTTTGGACAATATTAATATTTACCAAATTTATGTATCTTCTCGGCTTGCAAGCTTGCCGAAGCGGCATTTGGTAAAACTAGGATCTGGACGATATTAACATTAACTGGATAAATGTCGTCTTTCCGTCTCGCAAGCTCGCCGAAGCGACATTTGGTAAAATTAAGATTTTGGACGATATTAATATTAACTAGATAATTATCGTCTTTCTTGCTTACAAGCTCGCCGAAAGCGTCATTTAGTTTCACTAAGATTTTGGACGATATTAACATTAACTAAATAAATTATCGTCTTTTCGGCTCGCAAGCTCGCCGAAGCATCATTTAGTTTTACTAAGATTTTGGACGATATTAACATTAACTAAATAATTATCGTCTTTCCGGCTCGCAAGCTCGCCGAAGCATCATTTAGTTTTACTAAGATTTTGGACGATATTAACATTAACTAAATAATTATCGTCTTTCCGGCTCGTAAACTCGCCGAAGCATCATTTAGTTTTACTAAGATATTAACATTAACTAAATAAATTATCGTCTTTTCGGCTCACAAGATCGCCGAAGCGTTATTCGGTAAAACTAGGATCTGGACAATGTTAACATTAACTAAATTAATTATCGTCTTTTCGGCTCGCAAGCTCGCCGAAGCGTCATTTAATGAAACTGGGATTTGGGCGACATTAATAATTACCAAATTCATGTATCTTATCGGCTTGCAAGCTCGCAGAAGCGTCATTTAATGAAACTGGGATTTGGACGATGTTAACATTAACTAAATAAAATATTGTCTTTCCGGCTCGCAAGCTCGCCGAAGCGTCATTTAATGAAACTGGGATTTAAAAAATATTAACATTCACTAAATTTATGTATCTTTCCGACTCACAAGCTCGCCGAAGCGTCATTTAGTGAAACTGGGATTTAGACGATATCAATAATTAACTAAATTATTATCGTCTTTTCGGCTCGCAAGCTCGCCGAAGCGTAATTTAATGAAACTGAGATTTTGGACGATATTAATATTTACCAAATTTATGTGTCTTTTCGGCTCGCAAGCTCGCCGAAGCGTCATTTGGTAAAACTAAGATTTGAACAATGTTAACATTAATTAAATTATTATCGTCTTTCCGGCTCGCAAGCTCGCC
>Ga0255138_1000177_pt1 | contig 17714 bp, 9 predicted proteins | sample Law_Colum_RepA_8_FD_188545 | JGI IMG/M metagenome (GOLD analysis project Ga0255138, IMG submission 188545) | Freshwater microbial communities from St. Lawrence River, New York, United States - Law_Colum_RepA_8d | ecosystem: Environmental > Aquatic > Freshwater > River | place: USA: New York... | reverse complement strand
CAATTGGTTCGTATATGTATACAAATGGATCTAACTTCTTCGGATTCACAAATGCTTCTCAACCAACACAAAGTCAGGTACAATTTAATATAGATATGAATTTATATATGAATTACGCTTCATGGACTAATGGACAATTCCCGAGTATAGTTGTTCAATCTGTTCCACAGACTACAGGTGGTGATGATGCATTTGGAAACCCAATTAGTAAATATAATTTCTTCACAACAGAAATTAAATCAGGTACAGTACTTTCAAAAGCATGGTACACTTGGTTTATTCCTGTAATTGCAACAAACAATGAAATACAAACTGAAATCTACATAAACGCAATGGGTAACCCAACTCAACAAGAGTCTGTTGGAACTGAACCTACTATTAATAGTTATTTAGTTAACTACACAGGATCAACAATTCCTTCAGGAACTTATCGAGTTTATACGACATTCCCTAACCAAATATTTAGATTAAACAATAATAACAATATTTATTTTAGAGGTAGCGATACCCAACCATAAAATTAGTATAGAATGGCAAATCCATATAAAAATCCACAAACACCCCTATTAGCGGTTGGGACTTTTTCAGTTCAACCAAGTCAAACATTCGGTACTAATTTTAGTATATATGGTGTTGGGGGATATGTTGAGGTTTACGAACTTCAGGATTTAATATATACAATACCAACAGGATCTCAAGGAGATATAGAATTTTCAGGTAACACAATTCCAATACAATTTCAAAAAGGTAGCGGGTCAGTTTTTTCACCTGATGTTTTGACATTAAATTCTGATAACATTTCATCAGGTCGTAGAAGACTTGGTATGTTAGCATATGTATATTCAACACAAGAGATATTTCAATATAACATTCCAAATTATACAACACTTTGGAATAATGCATTGACGGCTTCAGGACCTGGAGGACCAACGGTGGTACAGTCAAAATTTGGAACTACAGTAAAAAGTAATTCAGCAGCAGGACAAGCCCTAATTAATGCTTGGACGGGGTCAACTATTCAAGGACACAGTGGCGGAACTGCAAATTCTAATTGGAGATTGTTAGACACAGGTGGTTGTTGTATTACAGGATTTACATATAATAATGATAATAGTTTTACAATATACGATGATAACGGTGGTGTGTTTACCGCATCATTTGATGTTGTTACAGGTTTAACCGTATCGGGGGGATCTCTAATTGTTAATGGTGTTAATATTACAGGCGACACTTTTACAACAGGTGGTACGTATTTTAGTGGATCAAGTACTATAGATTTATATGATAATCAAGGTGGAGTTATTAGTATTACAGGAATAACCGCATCAGGGGCCGCAGGATCAAATGGTAGTTCAGGTTCATCAGGATCAAGTGGTACTTCAGGATCAAGTGGTTCATCAGGATCCTCAGGATCTAGCGGTACTTCAGGTTCTAACGGTACTAGTGGAAGTTCAGGATCAAGTGGTACTAGTGGGTCATCAGGATCTTCAGGATCATCAGGTAGTTCAGGATCAAGTGGTACTAGTGGAACAAATGGTTCATCGGGAACTAGCGGATCTTCAGGGTCAAGTGGAAGTAGCGGCACATCAGGTAGTTCAGGGTCAAGTGGAAGTAGCGGCACGTCAGGTAGTTCAGGGTCTAGCGGTTCTGCCGGAACATCAGGATCTAGTGGATCTACAGGATCAAGTGGTAGTAGTGGATCTGCGGGAACATCAGGATCAAGTGGTAGTAGTGGATCTGCGGGAACATCAGGATCTTCAGGAACATCAGGTATAAATGGAACAAGTGGTTCTTCAGGTTCTTCAGGATCAAGCGGTTCTTCAGGATCAAGCGGATCATCTGGATCTGCAGGAACAAGCGGGTCATCAGGTATAAGCGGTACTGCAGGATCAAGCGGATCTGCAGGAATATCAGGTAGTTCAGGATCGACAGGTACAAGCGGTACGGCAGGATCAAGCGGATCTGTAGGAACATCAGGTAGTAGTGGTTCATCAGGTAGTAGTGGTTCATCAGGTAGTAGTGGTTCATCAGGTACTAGTGGTACTTCAGGATCAAATGGATCAAGTGGTACTTCAGGTACATCTGGTTCTTCAGGATCAACAGGAACTAGTGGGTCAAGCGGTAGTTCAGGATCAAGTGGGTCAAGCGGTAGTACAGGATCAAGTGGTTCATCAGGTTCAACAGGGTCTAGCGGTAGTTCAGGAACATCAGGTTCTACAGGTACATCGGGATCTAGTGGAAGTGCAGGATCTTCAGGTAGTAGCGGAAGTTCAGGAACATCAGGTAGTTCTGGATTAACAGGTACAAGTGGATCATCAGGTTCGGCAGGTTCATCGGGATCAACAGGTACATCTGGTTCAAGTGGTTCTTCAGGAACTAGCGGAAGTGTAGGTACATCGGGATCATCAGGATCAAGCGGTTCTTCAGGTAGTAGTGGATCTTCAGGATCAACGGGTACTAGTGGTAGCTCAGGTACATCGGGAACTACAGGTTCGAGTGGTAGTGCCGGATCATCAGGAAGTTCAGGTTCAACAGGTACAAGTGGAAGTAGTGGAGCAAGTGGTTCTGCAGGTTCAAGTGGAAGTTCAGGTTCTTCAGGTAGTACAGGAACATCAGGTTCTTCAGGATCAAGTGGATCTACAGGATCAAGTGGAAGTGCTGGTTCTTCAGGATCATCAGGAACTAGCGGAAGTAGTGGATCGACAGGAACATCAGGTTCAAGTGGTAGTACAGGATCGAGTGGATCTTCAGGAACTAGCGGAACATCAGGAAGTTCAGGTTCAAGCGGAACATCAGGTGTAAGTGGTTTGTCAGGAACAAGTGGAAGTAGCGGTACCTCAGGAGTATCGGGTTCAAGTGGTAGTGCCGGATCATCAGGAAGTTCAGGTTCAACAGGTACAAGTGGAAGTAGTGGAACAAGTGGAAGTGCGGGTTCTTCAGGAAGTAGTGGTAGTACAGGTACATCAGGATCAAGTGGGACATCAGGTAGTACAGGTTCAAGTGGTTCTGCGGGTAGCTCAGGTTCTTCAGGAAGTAGTGGAACATCAGGATCTACAGGTACATCTGGTTCTAGCGGAAGCTCAGGATCAAGTGGTAGTAGTGGATCAACAGGAACATCGGGTTCATCAGGAACAAGCGGTACAACAGGAACTAGTGGATCAAGTGGTACTTCAGGTTCAAGTGGGAGTAGCGGTTCTGCCGGATCTTCAGGTTCATCAGGAACTAGTGGAAGTACAGGTACAAGTGGATCATCGGGATCTGCGGGATCAAGCGGATCATCGGGATCTACAGGTAGTTCAGGATCAAGTGGGTCAACAGGTACTAGTGGAAGTGCGGGTACAAGTGGGTCATCAGGATCTTCAGGAAGTAGTGGTAGTACAGGTACAAGTGGAACATCAGGTTCTACAGGAACAAGTGGTTCTTCAGGTTCAAGTGGAAGTAGTGGTTCTGCTGGTTCTTCAGGTTCATCAGGAACTAGTGGAAGTACAGGTACAAGTGGAACATCAGGGTCAAGTGGATCTTCAGGATCTGCGGGTAGTTCAGGTTCAAGTGGTTCAACAGGGACTAGCGGAAGCACAGGATCTAGCGGTAGTTCAGGATCTTCAGGAAGTAGTGGTAGTACAGGAACATCAGGTTCTTCAGGTACTAGTGGAAGTTCGGGTACATCGGGAACAGGTGGGTCATCAGGAAGTTCAGGTTCTGCAGGATCAAGTGGTTCTTCAGGAACTAGCGGAAGTACAGGCACATCGGGATCAAGTGGAAGTGCTGGGTCAAGTGGTTCATCAGGATCTGCAGGTAGTTCAGGAAGTAGTGGTAGTACAGGTACATCAGGGTCAAGTGGAACATCAGGTACTACAGGTACAAGCGGATCTTCAGGATCAACAGGTACATCGGGATCAAGTGGATCATCAGGAAGTAGTGGAAGTGCCGGATCTTCAGGATCAACAGGTACAAGTGGAAGTAGTGGAACATCAGGTAGTACAGGTACAAGCGGATCTTCAGGTAGTAGTGGATCAACAGGAACATCAGGTTCTGCAGGGTCGTCAGGTTCTGCAGGGTCGTCAGGTTCAAGTGGAAGTGCTGGTTCTTCAGGTATATCAGGTAGTTCAGGTTCTGCCGGATCAAGCGGGTCTTCAGGTTCAACAGGAACTAGTGGATCAAGTGGTACATCAGGGTCCGCAGGGTCAAGTGGTAGTGCCGGATCATCAGGAACTTCAGGTTCAACAGGTACAAGTGGAAGTAGTGGAACATCGGGAACAGGTGGGTCATCAGGTAGTTCAGGAAGTGCTGGATCTGCAGGATCAAGCGGGTCTTCAGGAACATCAGGTAGTGCAGGTACAAGTGGTACTACAGGAAGTTCAGGATCAAGTGGGTCATCAGGTAGTAGTGGTTCGTCAGGAACTAGTGGTACAACAGGATCTAGTGGTTCTGCGGGATCTTCAGGTAGTAGTGGAAGTTCGGGTACAAGTGGATCTGTAGGTACATCAGGATCTGCAGGATCAAGTGGTAGTTCAGGATCATCAGGAACTAGCGGTACAACAGGTTCAAGTGGAAGTAGTGGTTCTGCAGGATCTTCAGGATCTAGCGGAACATCAGGTATAAGTGGGTCAAGTGGTAGTTCAGGTTCTAGCGGAAGTACAGGATCATCAGGAACTTCAGGATCATCAGGAACAAGTGGAAGTTCGGGTACATCTGGTACTACAGGATCAAGCGGTACCTCAGGTGTAAGTGGTTTGTCAGGAACAAGTGGAAGTAGCGGTACCTCAGGAGTATCGGGATCAAGCGGTAGTACAGGATCAAGTGGTTCTTCAGGAAGTTCAGGATCTAGTGGAAGTTCAGGTATTAGTGGGACATCAGGTTCAAGCGGTAGCTCAGGTTCAAGCGGTTCTTCAGGGACTAGCGGAAGTGTAGGTACATCAGGGTCAAGTGGTTCTTCAGGTAGTAGTGGTTCTTCAGGAAGTTCAGGATCAACAGGATCAAGTGGTAGTACAGGTACTAGTGGTTCATCAGGAATAAGTGGGACATCAGGATCAAGCGGAAGTACGGGATCATCAGGTAGTTCAGGAACATCAGGATCAAGTGGTTCTTCAGGAACATCAGGTTCTTCAGGGACATCAGGAACAAGTGGGTCTGCAGGTTCAAGTGGAAGTGCTGGATCTTCAGGATCAACAGGTACAAGCGGAAGTAGTGGTTCTGCAGGATCTTCAGGTTCAACAGGAACATCAGGTTCTAGCGGAAGTACAGGTTCTTCAGGAAGTAGTGGGTCTGCAGGATCTTCAGGTTCAACAGGAACTAGCGGATCAAGTGGTACATCAGGGACTACAGGTTCAAGTGGGTCTAGCGGAAATTCAGGATCTTCAGGAACATCAGGTAGTGCAGGTACAAGTGGTACCAACGGTACTTCAGGGTCTAGTGGATCATCAGGTAGTTCAGGTTCAAGTGGGTCAACAGGAACTAGCGGAAGCGCCGGATCAAGTGGTTCGTCAGGATCTTCAGGTTCAACGGGAACAAGTGGGAGTGTAGGAACATCAGGATCTGCAGGGTCTAGCGGAAGTTCAGGTTCAACAGGATCAAGTGGGTCTTCAGGATCTTCAGGTAGTTCAGGAAGTAGTGGTTCTACAGGAACATCAGGATCAAGTGGTACTTCAGGTGCGAATGGTACAAGTGGAAGTTCAGGGTCTAGCGGAAGTGCAGGATCAAGTGGTAGTAGCGGATTAACAGGAACATCAGGTTCCTCAGGAACAAGTGGAAGTAGTGGAACATCAGGATCTAGCGGAAGTGCAGGTTCTAGCGGAAGTGCAGGTTCTAGCGGAAGTAGTGGATCAACAGGAACATCAGGTTCTTCAGGAACAAGTGGTGCCAATGGTACTTCAGGATCAAGCGGTTCATCAGGATCATCAGGATCAACAGGAACTAGTGGAAGTTCGGGAACAAGTGGATCTTCAGGATCTGCAGGTAGTAGTGGAAGTTCAGGATCAACAGGAACAAGTGGATCTTCAGGTACATCAGGTACAACAGGATCAAGTGGGTCTTCAGGGAGCTCGGGTTCAACAGGATCGAGTGGAAGTACAGGTACATCAGGATCTTCAGGATTAAGTGGTAGTAGTGGATCTTCAGGGTCAACGGGAACAAGTGGAAGTTCAGGTGTTAGTGGAACATCGGGATCTAGCGGTAGTTCAGGTTCAAGCGGTTCTTCAGGGACTAGCGGAAGTGTAGGTACATCAGGATCAAGTGGTTCTTCAGGGTCAACAGGTACTAGCGGAAGTGCTGGAACAAGCGGATCATCAGGATCTAGCGGAAGTGCAGGTTCTAGCGGAAGTTCAGGATCCGCAGGGACAAGTGGATCATCAGGTGTTAGTGGAACTAGCGGTAGTTCGGGATCAAGTGGAAGTAGTGGATCGACAGGTACATCGGGATCTGCCGGAACATCAGGTACAACAGGATCAAGTGGGTCTAGCGGTAGTTCCGGATCTTCAGGTAGTTCAGGATCAACAGGTACTAGTGGAAGTGCGGGTACAAGTGGATCAACAGGTACATCAGGATCAAGTGGTTCTTCAGGTTCGGCAGGAAGTTCAGGTTCTACAGGAACAAGTGGATCTGCAGGAAGTAGCGGAAGTTCAGGGACAAGTGGTTCTTCAGGATCAACTGGTACTAGTGGAAGTAGTGGAACATCAGGAACTACAGGAACAAGCGGATCATCAGGAAGTAGTGGTTCTGCAGGATCTTCAGGTAGTTCAGGATCAACAGGTACTAGTGGAAGTTCAGGTGTTAGTGGAACATCGGGATCTAGCGGTAGTTCAGGATCATCAGGTTCAAGCGGTTCTACAGGTACTTCAGGGACATCAGGTTCTGCAGGAACAAGTGGTGCTAATGGTACTTCAGGAAGTTCTGGATCTAGCGGAAGTGCAGGTACAAGTGGGACATCAGGAAGTAGTGGAAGTTCAGGGTCTTCAGGTTCAACGGGAACAAGCGGAAGCTCAGGAACATCAGGATCTGCAGGGTCTAGCGGAAGTTCAGGTTCAACAGGAACTTCTGGATCTTCAGGATCATCAGGAAATAGTGGAACAAGTGGGTCTTCAGGATCGAGCGGTTCATCAGGTACATCAGGTAGTGTAGGTACAAGTGGAAGCGCTGGATCAAGTGGATCGTCAGGAAATAGTGGGACATCGGGATCAAGCGGTTCTGCAGGTTCAAGTGGTACTTCTGGTTCATCGGGAACAAGTGGGGCTAATGGTACTTCAGGGTCTAGTGGATCATCAGGTAGTTCGGGATCGACAGGTACTAGTGGAAGTGCGGGATCATCAGGATCAAGTGGGTCTACCGGCACTTCAGGAAGTGCTGGAACATCAGGTTCATCAGGAAGTAGTGGTTCTTCGGGGTCATCAGGATCTGCAGGGACAAGTGGATCTTCAGGCACATCAGGTGCTAACGGATCATCAGGAAGTTCAGGTTCAAGTGGAAGTAGTGGTTCTTCGGGTACATCAGGTACTAGTGGATCTAGTGGTACATCAGGTACTAGAGGATCTTCAGGTTCAAGTGGAAGTTCGGGATCTACAGGTACTTCAGGTTCATCGGGAACAAGTGGTGTTAATGGTACTTCAGGATCATCAGGTAGTAGTGGAAGTACAGGATCAAGTGGTTCTTCAGGTTCAACAGGAACTAGCGGAAGTTCGGGTACAAGTGGAACTTCAGGTAGTAGTGGTTCTGCGGGATCTTCAGGTAGCAGTGGTTCATCAGGAACATCAGGATCTAGCGGAAGTGCGGGGTCATCAGGTTCAAGTGGTTCATCAGGGACATCAGGTGCTAATGGTACTAGCGGAAGTAGTGGAACATCAGGTTCTGCAGGTAGTTCAGGATCAAGTGGAAGTAGTGGTTCCTCAGGTTCAACAGGAACTAGCGGAAGTTCGGGTACAAGTGGTTCCTCAGGTAGTAGTGGTTCTTCTGGATCTTCGGGGTCTGCAGGAACAAGTGGTTCTTCTGGAACATCAGGGGCAAACGGTACATCAGGATCAAGTGGTTCTTCAGGTAGTTCAGGTTCATCAGGAACTAGTGGAAGTGCGGGAACAAGCGGATCAAGTGGTACCTCAGGTACGAGAGGTTCTTCAGGATCAAGTGGTAGTAGTGGTTCTTCGGGATCAACAGGAACTAGCGGTTCATCGGGAACATCAGGAGCGAACGGTACATCAGGATCAAGCGGTTCTGCCGGTAGTAGTGGTTCTTCAGGAAGTTCAGGAAACAGTGGGACTTCGGGTTCTAGCGGAACATCAGGTTCTGTAGGTACAAGTGGTTCTGCAGGGTCTTCAGGCTCATCAGGAACATCAGGTTCTAGCGGAAGTGCGGGATCATCAGGATCAAGTGGTTCTTCAGGGACTTCGGGATCATCAGGTACATCAGGTGCGAATGGTACTAGCGGAAGTAGCGGTTCTGCGGGAAGTAGTGGATCTTCAGGTACTTCAGGTGCTAATGGTACAAGCGGATCGTCAGGTAGTAGTGGTTCATCAGGTACTTCAGGTGCTAACGGTACATCAGGTTCTAGTGGCTCTTCAGGGTCTGCTGGCAGTAGCGGTTCATCAGGATCTACGGGAACAAGTGGAAGTAGTGGTACATCAGGTTCAAGTGGGTCTTCAGGTTCAACAGGTACTAGTGGTTCATCAGGAATAAGTGGAACTAGTGGGTCTTCGGGTTCTAGTGGAAGTGCGGGATCAAGTGGTTCATCAGGTTCTACAGGTACAAGTGGAAGTAGTGGTACTTCAGGTGCGAATGGAACATCAGGGTCAAGTGGATCTTCAGGATCTGCGGGTAGTTCAGGTTCAAGTGGTTCAACAGGGACATCAGGTAGTTCAGGTACATCAGGGGCTAACGGTACTTCAGGTTCAAGTGGAAGTTCGGGTTCTTCGGGATCTACAGGTACTAGCGGAAGTTCGGGAACATCAGGTGCTAATGGAACAAGCGGTTCTTCAGGATCTAGCGGAAGTTCAGGTTCAAGTGGAACATCAGGTGCTAATGGAACAAGTGGTTCTTCAGGAAGTTCAGGTTCTGCGGGATCAAGTGGAACATCAGGTAGTAGTGGTTCTACAGGGACAAGCGGTTCATCAGGTACTTCAGGAGCTAACGGAACATCAGGTTCAAGTGGGTCTTCAGGTTCAAGTGGGTCTTCAGGAACTTCGGGATCATCAGGTACATCAGGTGCGAATGGTACTAGTGGAAGTAGTGGAAGTAGTGGATCGTCAGGTTCTAGTGGTTCTGCGGGAAGTAGTGGAACAAGTGGATCTAGCGGTACTTCAGGTACGAGAGGTTCTTCAGGATCAAGTGGAAGTTCTGGTTCTACAGGAAGTTCAGGAACAAGTGGAAGTTCAGGTACAAGTGGTGTTAGTGGATCTTCAGGTACAAGTGGTGTTAGTGGATTAAATGGTACAAATGGATCGTCAGGTTCAAGCGGTAACAGTGGAACATCAGGTTCGGCAGGAAGTTCAGGATCTAGCGGTTCATCAGGAAATAGCGGAACAAGTGGATCTTCAGGAACATCAGGGGCAAATGGTACATCAGGTTCTAGTGGGTCATCAGGGTCAAGCGGTACTTCAGGTACAAGAGGTTCTTCAGGTTCAAGCGGTTCATCTGGATCTTCAGGAACAAGTGGTGCTAATGGTACTTCAGGAAGTTCAGGTTCAAGCGGTAATAGCGGTACATCAGGTTCTAGTGGTAGTGCGGGATCATCAGGATCAAGTGGTTCTACAGGAACATCAGGATCAAGTGGTACTTCAGGTGCGAATGGTACTAGCGGAAGTAGCGGTTCTGCAGGAAGTAGTGGATCATCAGGTTCTTCAGGAACAAGTGGTGCTAATGGTACTTCAGGATCTTCAGGAAGTAGTGGAAGTTCAGGATCGAGCGGAAATAGTGGAACTTCAGGTTCTTCGGGTACTTCAGGATCTGTAGGTACAAGCGGATCATCAGGGTCTAGCGGTAACAGTGGTACATCAGGGTCAAGTGGATCGTCAGGGAATAGTGGTACAAGTGGAAGTGCTGGAACAAGCGGTTCTTCGGGTACATCAGGTGCTAACGGATCATCAGGATCTTCAGGGTCATCAGGAAATAGCGGAACATCAGGATCTAGTGGTTCTTCGGGTTCTGTTGGAACAAGTGGAAGTGCGGGTACATCAGGATCAAGCGGAAATAACGGTACAAGCGGATCTTCAGGTAGTTCAGGTAATAGTGGTACATCAGGTTCAAGCGGAACATCAGGTGCCAATGGTACATCAGGTTCCTCAGGAAGTTCAGGTAATAGTGGAACAAGTGGATCTTCAGGAACAAGTGGTGCAAACGGTACTTCAGGGTCTAGTGGTAATTCAGGAACAAGCGGATCTTCAGGTTCAAGCGGAAGTTCGGGTTCTTCAGGGACAAGTGGTTCTTCAGGTACTTCAGGAACAAGAGGATCTTCAGGTTCAAGCGGAAGTTCGGGTTCTTCAGGGACAAGCGGTGCTAATGGTACTTCAGGATCTTCAGGGTCAAGTGGATCGTCAGGTACATCGGGAGCGAATGGAACTAGTGGTTCTTCAGGTTCATCAGGAAATAGCGGAACAAGTGGATCGTCAGGTACATCGGGAGCGAATGGAACTTCAGGTTCATCAGGAAGTAGTGGTAATTCAGGGACTTCGGGATCAAGTGGTACAAGTGGAGCCGCGGGAGCACCTGGTACTTCAGGTAGTTCAGGAAGTAGTGGAAACTCAGGTACTTCAGGTTCTAGCGGAACATCAGGAGCAAACGGAACTTCAGGATCATCAGGTTCAAGTGGTAATAGCGGAACTTCAGGTTCAAGTGGTACATCAGGTGCAAACGGAACTTCAGGTTCGTCAGGTTCATCGGGTAATAGTGGAACAAGTGGATCTTCAGGATCTTCAGGTAGTAGTGGAAACTCAGGAACCTCAGGTTCTAGCGGTACAAGTGGAGCGGCAGGAGCACCGGGAACATCAGGTAGTTCAGGATCATCAGGAAATAGTGGAACATCAGGCTCATCAGGAAGTTCAGGAAACTCAGGTACAAGCGGATCATCAGGATCTAGCGGTAACAGTGGTACATCTGGCTCAAGCGGAAGTTCAGGTAATAGCGGAACAAGTGGTTCATCAGGAACATCAGGAGCTGCAGGAGCACCTGGTACTTCAGGTAGTTCAGGTTCATCAGGAAATAGCGGTACAAGTGGATCTTCAGGAACATCAGGAGCCGCAGGAGCACCTGGTACTTCAGGATCTTCAGGTAGTAGTGGAAACTCAGGTACTTCAGGCTCTAGCGGTACAAGTGGAGCGGCAGGAGCACCTGGTACATCGGGTTCTTCGGGAAGTTCAGGTAATAGTGGAACAAGTGGTAGTTCAGGTACATCAGGAGCGGCAGGAGCACCTGGTACTTCAGGATCAAGTGGTTCTTCAGGTACTTCAGGAACAAGTGGAGCTGCAGGTGCACCAGGATCAAGTGGATCAAGTGGTTCTTCAGGAACATCAGGAAACAAAGGGTCAGACGGTACATCAGGATCTTCAGGAACAAGCGGAGCAAATGGTACTTCAGGATCTAGCGGTTCTTCAGGTAGTTCAGGTGCTAGTGTGGTAATTAATAATAATGTAGATAATAGAATAATTACTGCATCGGGTACTGCAAACACTATAAATGCAGAGCCAAATGCAACATTTGATACCGTAACTTTAACATTGTCTAAAGATAGTACAAGTCCTAACATATCAATGACAGACAGTGTTGGTACGGGCGACCCATTTGTAAGGTTTATACCGTCAACCACATCAAACTCAGTTGCAGTTGGTATTGATAACACCAACCAAGCATTTACCATATCTTATGGTACCACTGCAGTTCTTGGGACTAATAACAGAATGTCCATTTTTAATACTGGAAATATTTCAATAAATAACTTCTTACAAATTGGTAGTTCTGCCGCACCTACTTATCCTTTGGATGTAACTTCAGGTGCGAGAGCACTAAATGCAATTTCTGCTCAGATAATTAATTCATCTGCAGACGGTGTTTTAATCTATCCGTATGTAGGAGTATCAGTTGGTAACAACAACAGCTCTTCTGGTGATACCGCAATGGTTTCAACTGCCAGTAGAAATTTGGTAGTTGGTGCAAACGGACAAAACGCAGGTTTTAGATTTGCAGCTGGAACAACAACAACTGTTGGTAATTTACATTTAATAGGTAGTAGTCAAACATTAGGTTATAGTACAGGTGCTGGTGGTACGGTTACTCAGTTAACTAATAAATCAACAGCAGTTACCCTAAACAGACCAACAGGTGCAATTACTATGAATGGGGCTGCATTAAACGCTAACACAACAGTATCATTTACTTTAACTAATAGTACGATTTCCGCTACCGACATTATAGTTCTTCAACACACATCTACAGGTTCAAGTGCGTCTTACAATTTAAACGCATTTCCAGGAGCTGGTTCTGCGGTCATTTCAGTTAGAAATGTTACGGCAGGTAATTTAAGTGAGGCGATTGTAATACGATTTGCGGTGATTGAATCAGCAAGTACATAAAAATAGATGTATATATATATGAATATAACTTGGAAAATATTAAAATTAGAATGTATCCCATCTCAAAATGGTTTGGACAATATTATTGTTAATGTTTATTTTGAATATATTGGTGAAAAATCAATAAATGGTGTGATTTATAGTGGATCATCAACTGATGTGATTGCTCTTGATGAACCTGATATTAATAATTTCACACCATTGGATAGTGTAACACAGGAACAAGTAGTTAGTTGGATTGAAAATAAGGTTGATACTTTCGCATTAAATATTTGTTTAGATAACTTGATTCAGTCCCAATTAAAACCAAGTTTAATAGAAATTGACTTACCGTTTAAAAATTAATTTTAATACTTGTTGTAAGATTTTTCTTCGACAAACTGAGAACCATATTTAACATTGATTTCTTTTTTAATGTTCGCCCTAATATCGTTAGTGTGATAAACTGATCTTGCTAGTTCGATAAACTCGTCATCAAATTCTTTGTTTCTTTCTTTGTCTCTGATTTTATCTTCTATATCCCAAAGTTTTTTATTTACCTCAAGTAATCTAAGATAGTCCTCGTCGTGATTAATATTTAAATCTGAAAATACAATTTCATGTAAATAAAGATATTCTTTATTTATGTTCACCAATTTTACCTCATCAATAATATTATCTTTTTTAATGTTGAGAATTGATAGTTTATCTACAATTTCCCCGTGAGATACTTCTATTCTCATTTAATTAAGTTTTCTATTTGGCCTATAACCATTTTAGATGAAATTTCTTTAGAACATTCAAACTGTCTTTGAGTATCTTTATGATCGGGACACCAATTCCAATCTCCCGCATCTAATCTTAATCTGTTAAAACACCCGTGACAAACATTCTCATTAATTACTCGATATGTGTCTAAAGTTGTTTCTGTCCACTTTTCACTAAAACCTGAAATCAAAACAACAGGTAATTCACAAGCCCAAGCTAACCAACTTAAACCTGAAGACAAACCAACAAAAAATTCACAATCAACCATATCGTCAATTAGAGATTGTAATCCTTTTCCCTCAAATACTGTAACACCTTTTGGGTATTTATTACCCATGTAATCATTACCTTCTTTTGAGTATATTATGCATTCATAACCTTTCGATATTAGGTAATCAACAACTTCTTGCCAACCATTAGGGTTGTTCCAATATTTTGATTGTGCTGTTGAGTGAAACCCTATACCCACTTTTTTCTTTTTATTAGGTGTTGGTAAATTTAATTTAGGTCTAACTTCATTATATTCTAATCCTAAAATATCTGATGCTGTCTGTTGTAATGGTATTGTTCTAAAATCTTTTGGGTTCATTGCAAAATTCACATTTTCACCATCATAGAACCAACCAATATTATACATTGCATAAATGTCGTGAACTGTCTGACCAGGATTTATAAATTTAATTTGCGGATATTGATTTACAAACAAGTCATTCATAAATGTTGAGACTACTAATTCACATTCATGTTTTTTTCTAAACTCTTCACATTGAGAAATCCAAGCGAGGGTATCCCCCAAAGATTTAGATTCAAATGCAATGTACACCCTTTTGTTTTTTAAATTCAATCTGTGTTCGTAAACAAGATTTTCATTATCATAAATTTTACAAGTGTAATTTTTAAAGTACTGTAAATTTAATTTTGACCACATGTTTACACCTAAAGTGGATGCGTAAATTAAATTGTTTTCTGACCAAAACTCTACTTTAAATTTTTTAGGTGAACACCCTTTAATTTCTATTGTAGGGTTTTTCACAAAGTTTACTTGAAAAGAAACATTCTCTCTTGGTTCTGTATGTGTGATTTTAGTTTCATTGAAAGTTTTTATAAACAAATTTTTTGATTCTTCAGAAGAATAATTTTTATCTATAATCCTAACAGATTCATACATATTAACTAATCTTTTAGTAATGATTGACCAATCAAAATCTGTTCTATGTTCTGTAATTTGATTAATTAACGAGTCATACTTTTTAACAACATCCTGAATACCCTCAATAACTGAATTTAAATCCCTTTCAATTTTTCTAAGACCAGCAATTTTTGGTGTACCATCGTATGTACCCACTGTTGGTAGTCCACAAGCCATTGCCTCTAATAAAGTTAAATTTGGGTGACCTGCTTCTAAAACGGAAGGATGTAAAAATATACTATGTGTGTTGTATAATTTTTTTATTGATTCTTCATCAGGATTACCGTAGATGACATTTAACTTTTCATACTCTAAAAGATCTCTGTTAACATCAAAAAAGTTTTTATTGTTATCAGGACCTGCAACAGTAATCTCTAAGTCTAAAGCTCTTGCCGCTTCGATTGCATATCTAAAACCTTTTCTATCTATTGATTGATTATAAGCAAAACCATTATTTGCTAAACACAAAAGTTTATGATTATCTAAACCAATTGTTCTGTCGTAGTCAAAAAATTTTGTATCAACACCGTGAGACAAATAAAACAGTTTATCAGTCTCAACAAAGTAATCAACTATAAATTCTGCATGACAGAATGAAATGATCGAATGTTTGATTGCATCCAAGTTCTTTTTGTACAATTCAGAATCACGACCATATTCAACAACATGGTGATCATGTAATGAAAAGATATAAGGAATTCCCATGTTATGAGCCTCAATTGCTAAATTTGCAACATGTATATGTACAATATCTGAATTTCTATCAACCTCATTCAAATACTTTATTTCGGACTCGTGACCCATATCTAATAAATTCAAATGGTAGTTCCAAATTACTTTTTCAATTGCTCCCCAACCATTAGGTGGGATTGTAATTAATCCTGGTGTAACATGTGTTATTTTCATTTTAATTCTATATAATCCTTAACATTTTTATTTTCTATCTCGTATATTAATCTATCGTCGTTTGAGTCATACACTATTATTTTTCTAAGGTCCGATCCAAAAATATTATATACCCAAGCGTCAAAATAATCAAGGTTGTGGTAAATAATTTCTTCGCTATTCTTGGTGATAACAACAATTTTTCGTTTAACACTAAAATTATTATAATTGTAACTTACAACCCCCATGTTTTCAGATCCACTCACACTATAAATTTTAGTGGGGCAACCTTCATACTTCTCGTGTAATGTTGCTTGACTAGATTCAGTATTCCAAATAGTACCGTAAAAATCTTGATTCATTTCATTTTCACCGTTTTTTATTAGAATATTATTAACATCTCCGTTCTTTAAGTTGTTATATAAAAAAACCTCAACAGGTTTAAAAGTTTTACCAAATCCGTTTTTCATCAGATAACTTCTATAAGATTCTTCACTGTGTATTCTTGTGACATTATTTTTAAAGAAATCTATTTCTGAAAAGAAATAATGGAATGACACATCTTTACCTTCATTAAAATAGAACAAAGACTTTTTGTTGTTTTCTTCACAAAGTTGCGGGACTTTTTTCATAAACTCGTATCCTTGTTCTGAATATAAGTCATCAACTTCTATTCTTTGAAAATGTGTGTAACCCAAAGATTTGACTAAATCTAAACAATTAAATAAATTGGAAAGAACAGATAAACCGTGTTTTTGAAACTCTTCTGTTATTTCATGAATCACTATCTGAGGATAGGATTTCCATAAATCACAATAGTTTACATCTTCAAAATTTTGTGTGAACAATTTGTTTTCATGATTGTATAAAAAATATTCAACAGACTCTACAACATCACTTGGTGGTATTGTATTTGAAACAAGTAATATTTTGTTTCCGTGTTTTTTTAATTTAGAAATGGTGTCTTTTAATTTTATTAAAACAGAGTTATTACTTATGAATGAATCAATTATGGTAATTGTTTTGTATTTTTCTTTAAAGTAATCTTTGTTGAGAGCGTCTTTAACAATATTAAATCCTTTCACTTTTTCTTCTTCACTCAGTTTAGAATACATACCTTCATCAGAAATTCGATATAACCCACCGAAAGATTCGTTATATTGTATTATACCGTGTTTACTTAATTCATAAGCCATTGGCCAATCAACATATGGAAGTTGTGAATATTCTTCTTTAAAGATGTTTGGTATATTTCTAAACATTCTACCAAACCCAACATAATTTTTTTCAAGTAGATCCTTAGTTGTAATTGTATCTTTTACTGAACATATAACTCTTGAGTCGTTAGGGTGTATTCTTCCATCTTCATATAAAAATCTACAACCTGTAAAACACATTACATAGTCAGGATTTGAATCTAAAAAATCCGCTTGTATTTGTAACTTGTCCTCATCACCAAATAAATCATCTCCGTCTAAGTAAGCAATGTATTCAGAATTTGCGGTCTCATATAATAATTTTATATTATCAAACGCACCTAAATTTATAGACCCATCTAATATAATCAGATTAGGGTATTTTATTTTTAGATCATCCAAAACACTTATTGTGTGATCAGTAGAATTATCATCTCTAACAATTACATCAAACTCAAAATTTGTTTTTTGTTTGTAGATAGAATCAATACAGTCTGAAATATAATTTCCAAAATTATAAGCCGGAACTAAAACCGATAGTTTTTTCATTATTTAATTTTTTTTGCGGGAATTCCAACATATGTCCCACTATCATTTATGTGGTCTACAACCATCGCACCCATACCAATAGTTGATAAGGAATGTACTGATAGTTTTTCTTTAATACAAGAATTGTTACCCATATACACACAATCATAAATTCTAACATTACCTGATACTATTGACCCTGGCATCATAGAAAAATAATCACCAATTTCAGAATCGTGACCAATTTGGTTTCCACGGTTAATAAGTGCGTGACTACCAATTTTAATGTTGGTTGTTAATATTGAATTCGCTCCAACAAAAGAACCTTTGCCAACTGTAACATTTTCCATTAATAGTGCGGTTGGGTGAATAAAAGAAAAATACTTTGTGTTTTTAGGTAGTTTAGAAACCATATCAAATCTTTTTTTAGAATCACCTAAAGCAACCATAACTTTGTATTTTTTTGGATTGAATTCAGATAATGGTAAAGTTTCACTTGTTACATACTCATCATCAACAAAACAAGGTAAATTTTTACCCATTTGAGCCATAACTTCTCTGGCATGACCACCATATCCTATAAGAGCCTTTTTCATCGTTCTGAATTATTTAAGTCGTATGATG
>Ga0255138_1000174_pt1 | contig 17924 bp, 24 predicted proteins | sample Law_Colum_RepA_8_FD_188545 | JGI IMG/M metagenome (GOLD analysis project Ga0255138, IMG submission 188545) | Freshwater microbial communities from St. Lawrence River, New York, United States - Law_Colum_RepA_8d | ecosystem: Environmental > Aquatic > Freshwater > River | place: USA: New York... | reverse complement strand
GTGCGTCGACATGGCAACAACAACGGCTTGCCGCCAGCGAAGTTCGAAGAGCAGTACTTTATGAAGCTGTCAGGTGTCTAGAATATCGGGGGCTTGCCAATTCTCACCCTCAATTTGAGGAGTTTGAACCAAAAATTCTTGGAAGCCTTATGGAAATGTTACTTTACCAATCTATGAAAGACGTCATTGAAGAATCAGATTTTCAGGTGAAACTCAGGGATGGTTCAGCAACCTTTTTGTTCGATGGAGAAGGTAACTTTGTAAACCTGAAGGACCGTACCATTGTCTCCTCGACGTCACCCCGTCTTTGAGTAGCACTCACCTTTGAAGTGCCTCTCAATTGCTAGGGCACCCCCACCTCCTCACTATCCCTCCCCCGCGCCCTCACAAACCGCACACCTGGCACCTCCGCCCTCACCTGCTCCAGCCAGAACACCCCATCATAGGGATAACTGTTGCCGCGCGTGCCCACGAAGTCGGCATCGCCGTCGCCGTCCATGTCGCGCGCGATGAACTTGTCGAACATGCCGCGCTTGCGGCGCGACACATCGTGGCGCGTCCAAGGTGCGCCGGTGACGCCGGGGTTCTGGAACCAGCCCAGCCGCCCCAGCGGGTCGGTCAGCTGCGCATTGGCATCGTCGGCTTCACGCTCGCCGCGACTGTAGCTGCCGGCAAAAACGTCGGTGTGGCCGTCGCCGTCGATGTCCGCCGCCTCCAGGCCCGTGATGCTGTCCGGCGCAAACGTGCCGATGAAACGGGCGTTCCAGGCGTCGCCTTTGCGCGCGGGCTGTTCTATCCACACCAGGCCGTTGCCCACCGGGCCAACGCCGGCGCCGAGGATGTCCAGACGGCCGTCGCCGCTCAGGTCGGCGTACACCAGATTGAAGCCCGCCATGCGCGCACCGTTGATGCCGATGGCGCGTTCGCGAAAGGCCAGCGTCCCGTCGCCGGGGTTTTCGAACCACACCAGCCTGTCTTCGCCGCGGGTGCCAATCACAATGTCCATGTCGCCGTCGCCATCCAGATCCACCGGTTCGGAATTCTGCGGAATGCTGTAGCGGCCCAGTTCAATCTCCTGCCAGCTGTCGCCCTGCAAAGGGTCACCCGTCACCTTGAAGACCGACACGGGGTTCGACACCGCAAAATCTTCCGGCCCGGGAATCTGCGCGCCCTTGTTGGGGGCAATCACTTCGGGCACGCCGTCGCCGTCAAGGTCGGCGGCAAACACGCGGATATAACTGCCGCGACCTTCGGTCATCGGCAGCTTCAGGCGTGGCCACTGCGCCGTGCGCGCATCGGTGCTGGCGGGCTGCGCGCCGGGGCCTTGTGTGCCGGGGTTTTGTGCGCCGGGGTTTTGTAGATAGAGCACATGCGACAGCTCGGCGGCCACCAGGATGTCCATGAACCCGTCGCCATTCACATCGGCCACGGCGGCATCTTCCGGCGCTGCGGCATCCAGCCCCTCGGCCACGGTAATGTTGTGCCATTGCGTGGGGTCGGCGCTGCCAAAGGCAATGCGCACATGCCCTTCGGGCGGGGCCACAAAGCCGGGCGTGAAGTTCGCGGAGTCGTAACTGGAGTCGGATTCGTGCACCGACACAATGTCCACAAACCCGTCCTTGTCGATGTCGGTCATCACCAGGCCATCGCCCCCGCTGAGCACAAAGTCGAGCGCCGCGGCGTCATCCACCAGATGCTCGCGCCAGCTGATGTAGCGGCCGTCGCTGGCGGTGGCCTCGGTGAGCTCGTCGCCCACGCCTTGCGCCAGCAGTGGCTGACTCAGCCCCGTGCTGGCCAGCGCCAGCCACAGGCATGCGCGACGGTTTGTGGCGAAGGGGTGGTGCATGGGGGCGTCCTCTGGATTATCAGATGTCGATGGTGGTGTTATCCCTGAGCCATTTTTCCAGCTCCGTGAACGAAAGCGTACCCTTCTCGTAATGGCCATGCAGGAATCGCCACGTCTTGTCTGCGCCTGCGGTCAGCCGTATCCCGTTGATGAGCAAGAAGGTGAACGCGCAGGCGAACGCCGTGCGCTTGTTGCCGTCAATGAACGGATGATTCTGAGACAGGCTTTCCCAGAGGGCGGCAGCTTCGGCTATCAAGTCCTGGTAATAGCCAGTCTGGGGGCGGTACAGAGCCGCCTCAAGCAGCCCCGCATCACGAATGCCATGGGAGCCACCATAGCGCTCGATCTGATCTGTGTGGATAGCAAGAACGTCAATGACGGTCAGGTAATCCGTCATTTAGCCAGTTTCTCGTAAACCGACGCATAGGTTTCATGGCTCTGCATGTAAGCCGCCATGACATGCGGCCTTGCGTTCATACCCTTGCGCTTGCTCAGCAGATCGGACAGCGCCTCGTCGATCAAGGCCTGTATCTGCCGCTCCTCTTTCTTTGCCAACCCTTTGACGGCAGCCAGGATTTCAGAATCGACTTGCGTTGCGAATTTAACGTGTGCTTTTTCCATGGTGGCACCTCCTGAATTCAAAATACCTTGAAGCATCATGATACTTCAAGATGTTTCATGATGAGGAGCCGCCAGCTCGGAGGGCCAGGTGGCTGGAATGGGGGATATGGGCTAGGGTTGAAGTACAGCCGCAGAGTTTCTCGTGCGTCACCTTGTTGATGCCCGATACGCCAGAGGTTTCAGCGCCATCATGATTCGGAATTTCAAACATATAGGGAACACCATGCTGATGCACAACCCTCCCCATCCCGGGGAAATCATCAAGGAACTCTGCCTCGATCCGTTGGGCCTGTCCGTGACAGAAGCCGCCGATGCCCTGGGCGTCAGTCGCAAGACATTGAGTGCCATCCTCAATGGTCGGGCAGGCATCAGCCCCGAGATGGCTGTGCGCCTCTCCATCGCCTTCGACACTTCTGCAGAGAGCTGGCTCAACCAGCAATCGCAGTACGAACTCTGGCACGCTGAACAGGTACGGAGGTAATGCCCGAAGTGGACACGATGAAACTTGACGGCTATCACGCCAGAATCAAATACGACGCCGAGCTGGATTCATTCCGGGGCAAAATCTTCGGCTTGAACGGCAGCGCGGATTTCTTCGGACGCAACCCCGACGAACTGCGCGAAGAGTTCAGGAAGTCTTTGAATGCGTTCCTGCAGGCTTGCAAGGAAAAAGGCATCGCGGCACAACGCGTGGCCCTGCATTCCCAGCTCCAGCCCTTCGATGTTGTCGATCACCTTCGCACTCCAGAAGAAATGGCGGCCTATCTGGTCGCGGCTATTGAAGAGAGTCAGGGCGATACGGCGTTCATCGCAGTCGCACTTGGCGATATTGCACGCGCGTTGGGGGTCGATGCCGACGCTTCTCTGGGTAGCCGGGTCAGACCAACGTTCGAGGCATTCAAGGAAAAAGCGCTGCAGCGCGAAGACGTTCGCGATGCGTATGCACAACTCTCCGCAGACTATGACGAGCGCAGGACGCTTATCGTACTTCAGCAACAAACGGGTTCGACGCAGGACCAAATTGCCGACACAACGCAGGACGGCAAGGACAATATTTCCCGTTAACGGTAGACTTCCCCTCATCTTGTTTCAGCATACTGCCCAGGCGCACTAAGCCTCCAGAATCCGCCCCCCAAGAGGTCTTTCAAAACCCCCATGCCCCTCGTCATCTTTCTCTGCGGCCTGCTCGTCGTGGCCACCACCGTGCTGCACTACGAGGTGCTGCGCTTCATCAACGGCTGGCTGCCTTCACTGGTGTTTCCCGAGCGGGCCAAGCTTGTGATCGTCATCCTGGTGGCCTTCGTGGCGCACATCGCCGAGATGGGCCTGTATGGGGCGACGCTCTTCGGCCTGGTGTCCTGGGGCGGGGTTGGCTCGCTTGAAGGCGGGCCGGGGTTTTCGCTGATGGCCTGCATGTATTTCTCGGCCGAGACCTACACCTCGCTGGGCTTCGGCGACATGACGCCGATCGGCCCCATCCGCCTGATCGCGGCCGTCGAGGCGCTGAATGGCCTGCTGTTGATCGGCTGGTCGGCCTCGTTCACCTACATCTCGATGGAGAAATTCTGGCTCAACAAGCCCGCGCATCGCGCCCTCAAAGCCACGAGCCCCACGCATGGAGCTCACAGTGATAGTTGATCTGCAAGACACACCCGAATTCATCCCCACCATCGCCGCCTGGCATCACGCCGAATGGGCGGCGCTCAACCCGGGCCAGACGCTCGAGCAGCGTATCGAGCGCATGGGCAGGTACCTGTCGGATGACGTGATGCCGCGCATGTTCGTGTGGGTGGAAGACAATCAGGTGCTTGGCACGGCGGCGTTCGTGCGCAGCGACATGGACACGCGGCCCGAACTCAGCCCGTGGCTGGCGAGTGTGTATGTGAAGGCAGAGTGTCGCGGCAAGGGCATTGCTGCCGCGCTGGTGCAAAAGGTGGTGAGCCATGCCACTGCGGCGGGGTTTCCCGAGCTGTTTCTGTTCACGCCCAGCAAGGAACACTACTACGCAAAGCTCGGCTGGCAGACGCTGTTCCACGAGGACTATCACGGGCAGAGGGAGACGGTGATGAAGATTGGGTTGCAGGCCTGATGTCAGTCTCGCTTCGCCCCGCCACCCCCTCCGACGCCCGCGCCCTTGCCGCGCTCGCCGAGCGCACCTTCCGCGACACCTTCGCCACGCAGAACTCGCCGCAGAATATGGATGTCCACTGCCGCGCGCACTATGGCGAGGCGCTGCAGTCGGCCGAGATCGCCAGCGCCGACCATGTCACGCTGGTAGTGGAAGCCGGCGGCGTGCTGCTGGCCTACGCGCAATTGCGCTGGGGCACTGCGCCGGCATGTGTGTCAGGGGCGCAGGCGGGCGAGATCCGGCGCTTCTATGTCGACGTGCCCTGGCTCGGCAAGGGCATTTCACACGCGCTCATGCAGGCGTGTCTGGAGGCGCTGCAGGAACGCGGCAGCACCACGGCCTGGCTGGGCGTGTGGGAACACAATCCGCGAGCCATCGCGTTCTATCGCAAGTGGGGGTTCACGCAAGTGGGCGAGCACTGCTTTGAGGTGGGATGATCCGCAGCGGGATGTCATTCTGGAGAGGGAGTTGTAGATATTGTCCTGGCCACGTCTCCCGGTGTGGCACCGAGCGCAAACAGCGATTTGAGAATCAAATCAATCGAAACACTGGGATCCCCCGCTTCCATCTTTGCTACGCGCGATTGGCTGGTAAAAACCAGCTTTGCCAAGGCTACCTGACTGAGATTGCTTTCAAGTCTGAGCTCGCGCAGCGAATGGCCGAGCGCCAGCTTAATGTCGATATAAGCAACTTCGTCGGGCGTGAGCGCAAGAAACTCTTCAGTACTGCCAATTTTCCAGCCCGCCGCTTCAAGAGCCTTTTGCTTTTTTGATTGCATCGTCATACATCCTGAATCTGCGTTTGCAGATATCGATCGTTATGGCATCAACATCTATTCGATAGACGATTCGCCAGAGGGTGTCCTTGTCAGATACCCTCAGCTCGTGACAGTGCAATCCAATTGAAGGCATGGGACGAGAGTGCGGCATTGTGAGCATTTCGCCTCTCTGCAACAGCCGCAGAAGGAATCCAGTCTGCAAGCGAGCAGTCAATGAAAATGGTGGGGATTTCACTATCCCATGCAGCCAGACCAACGGCTTGTCTCTCTCGTCCATGACCTTCCTTTTATATCAAATTTGACATACAGGCAAATTCAAAATCCCCTCTCCTCAACAGAAGTATAGTTAGCCCAACGCGAATCTCCTCGGAGCCCCCATGCCCTGCCGCAATTGCCTCTCCCTCCCCATGCCGCGGAATATTGATCCATGCTGATCGTCATCGAAGGCATCAGCGCCGCCGGCAAGACCACCCGCGCAGCGCAATACGCCCCCGCCGTGGTGCCCGAGCTCGTCTGCCCGGCACCATCCGGTGACGACGCGGCGGTGGGCGAGTACTGGAGCGCCCGCCACACCGAGCGCTGGCTGGCAGGCCTGACACTGGAGCAGACCCACGGCACCGCGTGCTTCGACACCGACCCGCTGAAGATTCATTACGCCTGGTGCCTGTGGCAGACGTGCCACGGCACGCGTGCTACGTGGTTGGCGACAGTGCAGGCCACCCGGGCACGACTGCTGCGCCGGGAGATCGGCTTTGCCGACGTGATCGTGCTGCTGGAGCCCGACGAACAGCAGGTGCGGGAGCAGCAGCGGCAGGACACGCGCCGGCGGCGCGGCAATTTCGCCATCAATGTGCGGCTGCAGGCGCCGCTGCGGCGCTGGTATGCGATGCTGGAATCCCTGGCGCCAGGGCGGGTGGTGTTCGAGGGGCATCTGCAGCCGCACGTCGAGGGGGGCGCGCCGAGGGAGGATCGTTACAGCGTCGAACTTCTCGATGCGCTGGTGGAGCGAACGAGCAAGTAATCGTAATTCCTGCATTCTGAATTCATGACTATATTCATTGTGATGAAGTTGTGTTGCCGCACTGAAAGCAACCCTGCTTCAGGTTGATCAACATAATCCAATGGATTAGAGTTCAGTCATGCTGACAATCGTGGAATTGCCAGAATATCTGCGTGCAGCAGAGAAGTTGCTGGATGAAGAAGAGCGGTCCGCCATCGTCACAGCGCTGGCCAGAACTCCAGCTGCCGGGGCACTTCTTGTGGGAACGGGCGGTATCAGAAAGTTGAGATGGGCAAGGCCAGGCACTGGCAAAAGCGGCGGTGTCCGAGTCATCTACTATTTTCACAATACGGGAATGCCTCTCTTCTTGCTCTCGTTGTTTGCCAAGGGCACAAAGCCTGATCTATCAAAATCAGAGCGCAATCAACTGGCCGCACTGGCCCGCTATCTGCGCTCGCAAACTGCAGGAAATTGACATGAGCTCGGCATTCGAAAGTATCAAACGTGGCCTGGAGGAGGCTATCGAGTTCGCGCAGGGAAAGCCTTCCAAGGCCATCGTTCATCAGCTGAGCGCACTTGATATCAAGCGCATCCGGTCAGACGCAGGGATGACACAGGAAGAGTTTGCAATGGCATTCGGCATCAGTGTCAGTACCTTGCGCCACTGGGAGCGAGGCGATCGCAGTCCTGCCGGGCCAGCGCTTGTCTTGCTGAACGTGATGGAAAAGGAACCCGGAGCGGTGCTCAGAGCACTCGCCAGATAAGCGCTTCTGGTTACCTGCCGAAAACTTGCTCACTTTTGCCACCCAAACAAAAACCCCTGAACCTCCGCCTCAGCGGCGAACATTCAGGGGGCTCATGTCTTCTCAGCAGCGGGTCAGGATTCCCCGACCCGTTTGCGGTTTCTTACTCCGCTGGCTCCAGACGCACAACGGCTGTTGGCGCACGGCTGCGGTCTTCCAGCGCTACGTAGATGAAACCATCCGGGCCCTGGCGCACATCGCGGATACGGCCGAGGTGGTGCAGCAGGGTTTCTTCGGTGCTGACGCCCAGACCATCTTCAGTCAGGGTCAGACGGGCCAGCTGCTCACCGGCGAGGCCGCCGGCGATGATGCTGCCGTTCCACAGCGGGAACTGCGAGCCGTTGTACACAATCAGACCAGACGCAGCGATGGAGGGCACCCAGAAGTACTCGGGGCTTTCCATGGCGTCATTGGCGATGGACTGGTGAATCGGTGTGCCCGCACCGTAGTTCACACCGCGGCCGACCACGGGCCAGCCGTAGTTCTTGCCGGGCTCGACCAGGTTCAGCTCGTCGCCGCCCTGCGGGCCGTGTTCGGTCATCCACAGCTTGTCAGTGACGGAGTCGTAGAACAGGCCCTGGGGGCTGCGGTGTCCGTAAGTCCAGATGGCCGGCTCAGCGCCGTCCTGGCCCACGAAGGGGTTGTCGCTGGGCACACTGCCGTCATCGTTCAGACGCACGATCACGCCGTGGTGATTGGAGTTGTCCTGGGCCGGGTGTGCAGCCAGGTCGCCTGTGGGCGGTGCCATGCGGTCGCCCAGTGACAGGAACAGGTGGCCCTCGTCGTCGAACACCATGCGGCCGCCGTAGTGGCCCTGACCATTGGCGTTTGCTACGAAGATCTCTTCCACGTCCACGAACTCGTCATTCACGAAACGGCCACGCACGATGGTGGTGGTGGAAGCGCCCTGCTCGGCCAGAGGCTTGGCGAAGCTGATGTAGAGATACTGGTTGTTCGCGAAATCCGGGTGGGGAAGCACTTCAAACAGGCCGGACTGGCCGCCAGTGGTGAACACTTCCGGCACGCCGGGCACGGCGTCAGGCAGCAGCTGGCCGTCACGCACAATGCGCAGACGTCCTACGCGCTCGGTGATCAGCATGTCGCCGTTCGGCAGCCAGGCCATGGACCAGGGCACCTGCAGGCCGTCTGCCACGGTCACGATCTTGAAGTCGTGCAGGACCGACGTGGTGACGTCGGACTGCGCCTGGACAGCGCCAACACTGCCCAGACCGATGAAGAGTGCGGTCACTGCCATATAGCGTCTTAACATGAAAATCTCCTTGTTTTATTCAGAAATGAGCAATCGGGTCGCCACCAGGCGTGTCTTCAAGACCGGAGCCGCTGGGAAAACGTTCCGGCATCTGGCGCGGGTCCGGCCATATTAGCGGTCGGCCCGGCAAATTCAAAGCTTGCAGATGCTGGCCAGGGTAACGGACCATTGTCATCCACTGACCCGTCTGCCTGCAGGAGCAATCGCCATGAAAACCTTCTACGCCCTTTGCTGCATTCCTGGATTTCTGCTGCCCTGGAGTTTGTTCATCCCGTGGCTGCTGGAACACGGCCTGAACATCCCCCTGCTGGTGCAGGAAGCGGCCTCGACTCGCATAGGCGCGTTCGCCTGGCTGGACGTGCTGGTGGCCGCGCTGGTACTGCTGGGTTTCATCGTAGCCGAAGGCCGGCGCCTGGGCATGCGGCAGTGGTGGCTGCCGGTGGCGGGCACCTGTCTGGTAGGCGTATCGTTCGGACTGCCGCTGTTCCTGTGGCTGCGCGAGCGGCACCGGGAGCACGCCGCAGCGACGCCCCTGACCTGAACATTTCGCTCCTGTACTGACGCTTCAAGGAACCCTTCTCCATGTGGAACGAGCGCTACAACACGCATGACTACATTTATAGCACAGAGCCCAACGACTTTCTGCGCAAGCATGCGGCGAATATCCCGGCTGGCGGCACAGTGCTGTGTCTGGCAGAAGGCGAAGGGCGCAATGCCGTGTACCTGGCGCAACAGGGTTATCGGGTGACGGCGGTGGACTCGTCCGACGTGGGCTTGGCCAAAGCCACAGCGCTGGCCAGCGCGCGAGGCGTACACATCAACTGCCTCCATGCCGACCTGGCGGAGTTCGCGCTGGGCGAGGAGGCCTGGCACGGCATCGTCTCCATCTTCTGTCATCTGCCTTCTGCGGTGCGCCAGCCGCTGTATGCGTCATTGGGCCGCGCGCTGACGCCCGGCGGCGTGTTCCTGCTGGAAAGTTACACGCCTGCGCAGCTGGCGTTCAGCACCGGTGGGCCAAAGGATGTGGACATGCTGGTGGACGCCGCTACCCTGCGCCGCGAGCTGACGGGGCTGCAGTTCTCCCTGCTGGAGGAGTGCCAGCGCGAGGTCGTGGAAGGCACCTACCACACAGGCCTGGCGGCCGTGGTGCAGGCAATCGCGCGCCCGCTTTGAGCCTTCGCGCTACGGTTGCTTTCCCGCAAAGTCTCGTGGGATAGTAACCGCCGAAATGCCGCAATGACCAGGCAGCCAGCAAGGCCGCCGGACAATAACAATAATCAGGAAAATCAACATAATGGCGAAACTGTTCCCCACGTTCATTGCCTTGACCGCCGCCACATCGCTCAGCCTGGCCGCCACGTTTCTGACTGACAGCAACGCTGTGCACGCCGCCGACGCAGGCGACATCCCCCGCACCGCCGATGGCAAACCCGATTTCAACGGCCTCTGGCAGGCGCTTGGCAACAATCACTGGGGCGTCGAACCCCACAACGCCCGCATGGGCCCGGACTACCGCTGGGGCGCCCTCGGGGCCATTCCTGCCGGCCTGGGCATCGTCGAAGGCGGCGAGATTCCCTACACGCCGGAAGCCCGGGCAATGCAGCAGGAGAATCAGGCCGACTGGCTGGCCCGCGACCCGGTGGTCAAGTGCTACATGCCCGGCGTGCCACGCGCCAACTACATGCCCTTCCCGTTCCACATCGTGCAGTCGCCCGAACACCTGATCATGGCCTATGAATTCGCCAGTGCCAGCCGCGTGGTCTACATGGACCGTCCCGATTTCGCTGCGCCGGTGCCCAGCTGGATGGGCCACTCCCTGGGCCGCTGGGAAGGCGACACCCTGGTGATCGATGTGACGGAACAGATGCCCGACACCTGGCTGGATCACTCCGGCAACCACCACACCGAACAGCTCAAGGTGACCGAGCGTTACACCCACCTGGGCCGCGACGTTATCGAGTACGAAGTCACGCTGGAAGACCCGGGCGTCTACACCCGGCCTTGGAGCATGAAGATGCCCCTGTACCGCCGTATGGACGAGAACGCCCAACTACTGGAATTCAAATGTGTCGAGTTTGCCGAAGAGCTGATTTACGGCCATCTCGTGAAAGGCGCCGAGCGCACCGAACCCTGAGGAGACTTTTGACATGAAGCACACGAGCACACGCAAGACTCTCGCTACCGCCATCGCCCTGCTGCTGGGGGCAACCGCCTTGTCCAACGCGTTTGGTCAGGACGTCTACGTGGCGCCCCGTACCGTTGACGGCCAGCCTGACATGCAGGGCGTCTGGGCCAACAACAGCACCACGCCGCTGCAACGCCCCGAGATCTTCGCCGACCGCGAGGAGCTGTCGGAAGACGAATATGAACAGCTGCTGGCGCGCCTGACGGAAATCGAGCAGGGCGACGGCGATGCGCTGTTCGGTGACGGCTTCCTGAATGCAGTAGTCTCCGGCACGGTGGAGTCCTACGACCCGTCCACCGGCAACTACGATCAGACCTGGATGGCCAACCGCACGCTGGAGACGCGCACCTCGCTGATCGTCGATCCGCCCAATGGCCGTCTGCCCGCCATGCGTCCGGAAGCCCGTGAGCGCATGCAGGCGGAAGCCCAGGCTCGACGCGACGCACCGTCGGATTCCTACACCTCGCGCCCGATACAGGAACGCTGCATCACTTACGGCATGCCTTACATGCTGGCGGGCTACAACAGTTACTACCAGGTGGTGCAGAGCGCCACCCACGTGGCCATCGTGCAGGAGATGATCCATGACGTGCGCCTGATACCTCTGCAGTCCCGCCCGCACGTGGATGAAGACATCCGCCTGTGGCACGGCGATTCCCGCGGCTGGTACGAGGGCGACACCCTGGTGATCGAGACGCGCAACTTCTCGGAAGCCAGCAACTTCATGGGCGCGCGGGACAACCGCCTGTTCAAGGAGCGCTTCACACGCGTCTCTGAAGACATCCTGCAGTACGAGTTCACCATTGAAGATGATGAGACCTGGGAAGCGCCCTGGACCGCCGTGCTGAACTGGACTCGCAGCGAAGACCCGATCTACGAATACGCCTGTCACGAAGGCAACTACGCGCTGGAAGGCATTCTGTCCGGCGCGCGGGCTGAGGAGAGAATGGCGGCGGAGCAGAACAACTAAGCCTGCACTGCAGGGTTTTTAATTTGCTATCAATGCTATCATCCTCTCTGTGCTATACCTTGAGGGGAGTCTGGCAACATGGCGAATCTGATTGTGAGAAACGTTGACGAAGCGATTGTAAGAGCCCTGAAGTCTCAGGCTGGAGCGAAAGGCGTCAGTGCCGAGGCAGAACACCGCCACATTCTGGAAGCGGCGCTGCTGCACCCTGTGCCCCGCAGTTTTGCGCAGGTGCTGGCGGAAATGCCGAATGTCGGCCGCGACGAGGATTTCGCGCGGATCGACAACGAGCAGGCCCGCCATGTATTTGATTGATACCAATGTCGTCAGCGAGCAGCGCAAGCTGCACCTGGCCAACCCCGGTGTGCGCGCCTTCTTTGCGGAGCTGCTGGAGCAGCCGGGTCAGGCGTACATCAGCGTCGTTACAGTGGGCGAGATCCGCCGCGGCATTGACTTGTGCACCTGGCGCGGCGATGGGCAGCAGAGTGCGCTGCTCCAGCAGTGGCTGCAGCAACTGCTGCAGCATTCCAGTCATCACATCCTGGCCTTTGACCAGCATTGCGCGCAGGTCTGGGGCAGGCTGCGGGTGCCGAATCCGGATGCCGTAATCGACAAGCAGATCGCCGCCACTGCTCTGGTCTACAACCTGACAGTGGTCACCCGCAACACGCGCGATTTCGCCGGCACCGGCGTCCGTGTTTTGAACCCCTTTGTCTGAACCAGCGCGCAAGGAGCTCGCCATGACCGTCAGCTACCAGCACGAAGTGATCATCCACCGCATGCCCGCCGAGGTTTTCGCGGTCATTGACGACTTGCCGCAGACGGCGAAGTGGCTGCCGCCCTGCGTCAGTCTCGAGAAAGTGGGCGACGGCCCGAGTGCCGAGGGCGACGCCTTGCACTATGTGTACCGCCAGGGCAGCAAGACCGCCGAAATGGCAGGCCGCATCCTGGCGCGACAGCAGGATGCCCGGCTGCACTGTCTGTACTCCGATGCCATGTTCGACGTGTCCGTCGACCTGCAGGTGGCAGCGCATCCCGAAGGCACTCTGAGTTCCCATCACATCACCATGACGCCCAAAACCCTCTTCGGCAGACTGCTGCAACCACTGATCCGCCTTGGCCTGGGCAAGCAGACGCGGGACGCGGCGACCAATCTCAAGACCCTGCTCGAATCGGCCACATGACGACGGTGTGACAGGCACTCGCGCTTTGTCCGCGAGCCGCGTTATAGTACGGCCCAACCTAGCCCGAACGACTCTGTCGCCACAATAAGAACAGGACACCCGTCCCCCATGCGCCATCTGAATTCTGCTGCTGTACGGCTGGCTGCCTTGTTTGCTTTGCTTGCCACCACTCTCGCCTCCACTGCCTGGTCCCAGACGCCATTCTCCATGGAGGTCAAGCCCGAGTATCTTAAGGAAGTGCTGCCCATCGCCGAGACGTTCTCGGAGAAGGAGGCAGGCGACGCGCCTGTCTGGCGCGGCTATCGCAACAACGCCGAGACGGGCGTCCAGGAACAGGTGGGGTTCGTGTACCTGACCGACGACTACCCACCCGAACAGCGCGGCTACGCCGGCCCCATCGACATGCTGGTCGGCATGGACATGAACGGCGTGGTCACCAGCATGAAGGTGCTGGATTACTACGAGTCCTACCTGTTCTCAAGGGGGGACTTCATCGACAACTCCGTGTTCCTCTCCCAGTTCCGCCGCAAGCCCATCACTGACCAGTTCCGCCTGGATGTGGACATCGACGGCCTGTCGAGCGCGACGGCCACCAGCGCCGCCATGTCGCGCAGCGTAGGGGAAGTGTCCCGCCGTGTGGCCCGTGCCTACCTGAATTTCGGGGCTGGCACTGAAGAAGAACAGATGACCATCGACAACACCCGGGCCCTGCTGGAACCCTACAGCTGGCAGGCGCTGACCGATCAGGGCGTGATCCGGCAGACGACGGTGAAGTCGGCCGAAGGCGCCGACATCGTGCTGGCGGTGACCTATATTGGCAAGCGCGCCATTGGCGAGTTCATGGTGGGCAAGGAAGCGTTCGATCTGGCGGAAGCCGATGCCACGTTCCGCTCCGGCGGCGGCGAGATCCTGCTGCTGGCGCCCAGTGGCCCGGGGGCAGGCAGCGGCTTCCGGCAATTCCCCATGTCGATGCAGCAGGGCGATATCGTGCGCCGCGTGGCCGGCACGCGCTTCGGCAATGCAGGCATGGCGACGGAAGGCCTGGTGGCAGGCAATGCCAATTACGCGGTGTCGCTGACCGTGCACCCCGATTTCGACGTCACCCAGCCCTTCAATCTGATCTATCACACGCCCGGTGGCGGGGGCGACGTGGCGCTGGAATATCAGGTGACCGGCGTGGGCCTGACCCTGGCACGGGGCGAGCCGGTGCTCTCGGAAGAACAATTGCTGGAAGCGCGTCTGGTGGACGCCAGCTTCTTCGAGCGTCTGCGTCTGGCGCCGCCCTGGGGCGTGGTGCCCTGGGTCGATGTGATTCTTCTGTCGATTCTGCTGGGCTTCGTGATGGCCGCGTTCCTGAGCAAGAACGCCATGTTGCGCTGGGGCACCATGACAGCGACGATGCTGTATCTGGGCTTCTACAAGAACGGCTTCCTCTCGGTGTCCCACATTGCCAACGTGATCAAGATGGGCCCCGAGATGATCACCAACAACCTGCCCACGCTGATGATCGTGGTGTTCACGCTCATCACCACGCTCATCTGGGGCAGGGTGTTCTGTTCCTCGCTGTGTCCGTTCGGCGCGGTGCAGGATTTCATCGCCCGCTTCTCGCCAAAGAAGTGGCAGATCAAGGTGCCGCAGAAGCTGCATGACAATGCGCTGTACATCAAGTACGGCATCCTGGCGCTGATCCTGGGCACCGCCTCGGTGAATGCCAACGCCAGCATCTTCCAGTACTTCGAGCCTTTTGGAACGCTGTTCTTCTTGAGCCCTTCGGTACTGCTGTGGGCCATCCTGCTGGTGATTCTGGCGGCGTGCGTGGTGGTGGAACGCTTCTACTGCCGCTATGTCTGTCCGCTGGGCGCCGCGCTGGCCATCCTGGCGCTGGTCAGCCCGCTGCGTATCAAACGCGTGCCGCAGTGCAGCACCTGCAAAGTGTGCGAACAAGCCTGTCCGACCGGCGCCATTCGCCGCGAGGCCATCGACTTCAAGGAATGTGTCCGCTGCGACGTGTGCGAGACCAAGCTGATCGAGAAAGCGGGCACCTGCCGTCATTCCATGGAAGAGATCGAACGGCGCCGCAAGACAAAGCAGAACATTCCGGTCGTCAACATCATCGAGCCCGTATCGGCCTGAGAGCGCCCTGCCCTTTTCATCTACTGGAGTTACTGACATGAAGCAACACACACGCATTTTCGCCCCGCTGCTGGCGGGCCTTCTCAGTCTTGGCAGCCTGAGTGCCACCGGCCAGGCCGCCGAGGAAGGCTGGGTCAAGCTGATTGACGGCGCCACCGGCATGGACAATTTCACCGTGGTGGGCGACGCCAACTGGAGTGCCACTGACGGCACTATTCAGGCGACTACTGGCTCGGGCGCGTCCTTCCTGCTGACCAAGGAGTCGTATTCCAATTACCTGCTGACTGTGGAATTTTTCGTCAGTGAAGACGCCAACAGCGGTATTTACATGCGCTGCCAGGACCCGGCGGCCATCACCGACCGCAGCTGCTATGAAGCCAACATCTTCGACCAGCGCCCCGACCTGACCTTCGGCACGGGCGGCATCGTGCACATCGCACCAGTGGCCGAGCCCTTCCCGAAAGCGGGCGGCAAGTGGAACACCTATCAGATCACGATGGATGGCGAGCACATGACAGTGGTGCTCAATGGCGTGCAGACGGTGCATGCGATGGATGGCCAGTTTGCCAGCGGCCCGATTGCGCTGCAGTGGGCGCGGGGTGTGGTCCAGTTCCGCAACGTGTCGATCAAGCCGCTGTAAATCCTCCCCCTACACACACTGTGGGAGCGGGCTTGCCCTCGATTGGTGCTTCGATAGCGGGCTGGGGAGGCAGGGCGTTCAGTGCGGACACGCCGTGAACCCATCCATGGGGGCTCGGCTGCCGCCGTCCTGGCGGCAGACGGTCCGCACTGAACGCCCTGCCTCCCCACCCCTCAGCGCAGTGCCAATTCCGGGCAAACCCACTCCCTCAGTCAAGACAGAACTCCCCCGCGGCTTGTCTCCGGAAAAAAGAGGCCACGCCCCACACTGTTCGCTCCGACAAATTTCCAGCGCGCGCTTGAAATGTGAGGGTCTCGCCCGCACCCTTCGCTCACCGTCAATCGCGGGAGAGCTTTCCCGCACTGTTCGCGGGCAGGCCCGCTCCCACAATCGTTCCCGACCTACTCTGAGGAATTCTGTTTTGAAAACCCTATTCGACCCCGTTCAGCTCGGCGCTTTCGCGCTGCCCAATCGCATCATCATGGCCCCGCTCACGCGCTGCCGCGCCAGTGAAGGCCGCGTCCCCAACGCCGTGATGGCCGAGTACTACCGCCAGCGTGCCAATGCCGGCCTGATCATCACCGAGGCCACCTCGGTCACGGCCCAGGGCGTGGGTTATCCGAACACGCCGGGCATCTGGAGCGACGCGCAGGTCGAAGGCTGGAAGCTGACCACCGACGCCGTGCACAAGGCCGGCGGCAGGATCATCATGCAGCTGTGGCATGTGGGCCGCATTTCCCACTCCATGTACCTGGATGGTCAGCCCCCCGTGTCGGCCAGTGCCATCGCGCCCAAAGGCCATGTGAGCCTGGTGCGGCCCGAGACGCCCTATCCCACCCCCCGTGCCCTCACGCGAGAGGAGCTCCCGGGCGTGGTCGAGGCCTTCCGCAAGGGCGCCGAGAATGCGAAAAAGGCTGGCTTTGATGGCGTGGAGATTCACGGCGCCAACGGCTATCTGCTGGACCAGTTCCTGCAGAGCAACACCAACCAACGCACGGATGACTACGGTGGCAGCGTCGAGAATCGCGCCCGCCTGATGCTGGAAGTGGCCGATGCAGTGATTTCCGTATGGGGCGCCGACCATGTCGGCATGCACCTGGCCCCGCGCTGTGACGGGCACGACATGGGCGATGCCGATCCGCTGGCCACGTTCTCCTATGTGGCAGCCGAACTGGGCAAACGCGGCCTCGCGTTCCTGTTCACACGCGAGCATTACAACACCCCGGGCATCACCCCTGCGCTGAAGAAGGCCTTCGGCGGCCCGGTGATCGTGAACGAACAGCTGACAGTGGAAAAGTCGGAAGAACTGCTCAATACGGGTGTGGGCGATGCGGTGTCCTTCGGCCGCTGGTACATCGCCAACCCCGACCTGGTGCAGCGTCTGCGCGCCAAGGCCGAGCTGAACCCGCTGAACCCGGCGACGATCTATGCCGAAGGTGCCACGGGCTATTCAGACTACCCCGCGCTGGTTTGAAGCCGCGGCGCCTCGCGCCGCACCAGCAGCACCACCAGGGCCGCCATCATGCACAGGGCTCCGGCCAGTTGCAGGGCGGGCATGTAGGTTGCCAGATCGGTCCGCATCACCCCTGCGATCCAGGCGGCGGAGGCGGCACCAATCTGGTGTCCTGCAAAAATCCATCCGAAGGTCATGCTCGCCGACTGCGCGCCGTAACGGGCAGCAGTCAGCTTGACCGTTGGGGGCACAGTCGCCACCCAGTCCAGTCCGTAGAACACCGCAAACACCAGCAATGCCATGGGCGCAAAGCCCGAGAACGACAGTAAGATCAACGACACGCCCCGCAGCCCGTAAAACCAGAACAGCAGCCAGCGATTGTCGTAGCGGTCTGACAGCCAGCCCGACACGATGGTGCCCACGAAGTCGAAGCCCCCGATCACCGCCAGCATGGCCGCCGCACTCAGCGCCGCGATGCCAAAGTCATGGTTCATTGGCACCCAGTGGGTGTGGATCAGGCCATTGGTGCTGAAGCCGCACACGTAAAAGCTCAGGAACAATACCCAGAACGTGCCGGTGCGGGACACCTCTCTCAGATTCTGCAAAGGCGCCAGCGCGAGGGCTGCAAAGCGCGTGCTGCGGGCCGGCGGCTGCGTCACGGCGGCGTCGCCGTACAGCGGCAGGCCGACATCGGCCGGGTGATCGCGCATCAGCAGCAGGATAAGCCCCATGATCACCAGCATGAACACCACGATCAGGCCGATGGCCGCACGCCAGCCACTGGCCTCCGTGATCGCCGCCAGCAGGGGCTGGAACACCATCTGCCCGCTGGCGGTACTGGCCGTCATCAGGCCCATGACCAAACCACGGCGTTGCGAGAACCAGCGCGTGGCCACGGTGGCGCCCAGCACCAGCG
>Ga0255138_1000171_pt1 | contig 18108 bp, 21 predicted proteins | sample Law_Colum_RepA_8_FD_188545 | JGI IMG/M metagenome (GOLD analysis project Ga0255138, IMG submission 188545) | Freshwater microbial communities from St. Lawrence River, New York, United States - Law_Colum_RepA_8d | ecosystem: Environmental > Aquatic > Freshwater > River | place: USA: New York... | reverse complement strand
TGTTACATAATCAATATATTGTGGAAAATTATCATATTTATGTTTGTCTAATTCTAAATTCACTTCCAATACATTTATCATAAATTCAGTATCGCGCTTATTTAATTTGATTAAAAAATCAATGTTAACATGTTTATTAAGTTTTGTCATTCTCTTTATAAATTTTTTAACATGTATATATTGATCATCAATATCATAACACGGTAACAGTTCTTTATTGTAATTATTAATTTTAGGTAAAAATTTATCAATGATTTCTAAATATTTTTTATCACGATAATATTCAGTAAATAATGAACATATTTGTGGTGGTTTGTTAATTTTATTGACTGGAATAACATCTGTTATTCTATCAATGATTTTAACATAATCATTTGACAAAATATCACAAGCCAAAATGTTATTTATTTTAGTTTTGGTTAACATATATTGAAATATTTCTTCAGAAGCTCCTAAAAATAATGGATAGTAATCATAAATATTCTTTATATGTTTTTCTAAAATTTTTAATGTTGCAATATCATTTATTTTTGACATTAGTTGTGGATGTAATAATTTTGTTAATTTTTGTTTGCATATAAATTCAAGAAGTTTGATATTTAACGTTACATATTCGTTTATCAAATAAATACATTCTTGTTTGTCAATAATTGCTCTTAAACAATCATCATACATATGTGTAATTGATTCAATATCATCATTAAGTATAAATCGTTCAAAAACCGTGAAAGTGAGTTTAGTTGACTCAAACATATAGTGATATGATGCATATAGTTTATTATAATTAGACATTATTGTTTATTAATTCATTAAAAAATGATATTAATAATAAATATATCAATTTTTTTGCTTGTCATTATTAAATGAATAAACTATTTACATGTGATGATATTACTGTATGTATAGGTTCGTATTTATCGTTAATAGATCACATTCAATATGCACATTTTACATTAAATAAGAAACATTTAGTATGTAAACATGACACTTTCATACAACTAAAAAATATACTTTGTGATGTTAAAAATATGCTAAATGATTATAGATCGAGTAAAATATATTTGTCTGGAGATTATATGTTAAATTTAATTACAAATAACACTATGACAAATAAATTAATTGATGTTAATATTGATTTGACTGAAATTATTAATAAGAAAAGAGATTTGGAAAAAACATTATCTGGATTTGTATCATCTAGATTTAACACAAGAAACTTTAATTCAGAAAGTAGATATAATTATGTGCAAACGACCGTTCAATATGGTGAATATAATCTTATATTTTATGTTCGCAAAACATCAACAGCAAAATACGAAAATATTGTGATTGATATTGAAAATATTAGATTTATAAATAATAAATTGTTCATAAAATCAGTAAATAATATTATATTGAAGAAATTGAGTGTAAACAGAAACAAATTATTAAATGAAAATGATTTTGATAAAATAATGAAATACACTACACAAGGATATATTTGTGATGATTATGTGAAAGAAAAAATTAGAGAACATAATAAAATAATTAACAATTATAATTTGTGGAAAAATACCAGATCATATTATATTCAGTCAGGACAATGTTTTTGGTGAAAATGCAGAATTTATATAACCAGGTACTTAACATGATTAAATATTCTTTCACGACCTTCATATATATCGCATCTTTCTATCAAACAAGACCCAGATGTTGCCGAATTTAATTTAATTTCAGTATCGTTTACATCAGTTAATGTAATGAAAGTAAAATAGTTACCATTTATTTTTGAATCAATTTTTTTGATTTTGTTTGTAAAAGTAAAAAAGCTTACTCTATTTCCAATTCTTATATATTCATAATCATTTATTTTAACTAAAATATTCAATCCGTCATAATACGAATAATCATCATTTGATGCTTCATCATTTGATGCTTCATCATCTGATGCTTCATCATCTGATGCTTCATCATCTGATTCGTCATCATCTGATTCTCCACCACAATTATTGCATATGATCCAAAATCCATCAAAATTTTTAATTTTAATCATTAATGAGTAAATAATTTCATCATTATCATCATTATCATCATATTTACCATCAAAAACATTTAATTTACCATCTACAGCACATACTTTATACGAACCAAAATTATCTTGAATAACATAAGAAATTTTATCAGTTATATCAGCTTTTTTAATGTATTTATGCATTTTTGTCATTATATACAGATACTTTATTTTAGAATAAAAAATTCATTTTTTTTTATGATGTTTCACAAAAAATTCACATCCAATTTCTCATATTTTTTTTGTAAAATATACTTATAATGTCGACAAACAATTGGAATTGGACGTCGAGAATATCACCAACAACTACTTTTTCAAATTTAACCATTACTTATACCTATTCTGACATTATATATACATATTTATCATGTACATTTACTGCCGATATTGGTTTATATAATGGTAATTCTATTACACCAACACTACCAATAACATATATTGGTAGTGGAACAAATACAATTATTGTCAGGTGTAATAATTCTACGGGAAATTTCGAATGGTATGCAGGTGTTGGTTCATCTTCTGGTTCATGTGCAATTAATTTCATAAGAACTGAAAATTCAAATATTTATATTGGTGGTACATTTATTGGTAATCCAATATTTACTAATGCAACGAGTGGAATTTATACAAATCCACCATCTGGATCGATAACAAATACATCTGTGTTTATTGCTAGTCTAGATACTACAGGAGTTTGGTCATCAATTGTAAGTGCTAAAGCAAATACATCAACATTGTCAACAAACATATCTCAAATGAAAATATCATCTGGTTATGTTTACGTATCATTGTTAATTAATGATGTTACAACATTATATGACAATACAAATAATGCAGCAATATCTAATATTCCACATACAGGTTCAGGTGATGCCATAATTTCAAAAACTGATCTTATCACATGGCAATGGGCCACAAGAATTGCAAATAGCGAAAATAATGATACAATACAAATGTATTTATCTTTTGATAGTGCTTATATTACTGGAACATATACTGTATCACCTTTAAGTTTTTATAATGGAAATTCAAACGTTGCAACTAAAACAATGTCATTACCACCAGCAACATCGAGATGTGTATATGTATGTAAATTACATCAACTTAATGGTATAATAAATTCTAATTCTTACGTTGCACAAGTTGGTGTACAATCTTCAACAACAATATCATCAATTGGATTTTCAAACACATCGATGACCGATTTTTATGTATCATATAATTACAGTTTAACAGCAGTATTTTATAATACAAATTCATTATCGGCATCATTTACTGCAAATAATGTAATAATACCAAGTAATAAATTATTTATTTCTAAAATTAATACAAATGGAATATGGCAATGGTTTTCTATTGTTACAGCACCAACTTCTGCGTCTATCAGATCATTAATTTCAAATGGAAATATATTTGTTACCGGAAATACACAATTATCAACTGTTCGTAGTTTTAGATTTTTTAATGGTAATGTTGAAGATACATTATTATCATTAACTGGAAAATATGCAACAAATCTGGTGCATTTGTTTAATGGAGTTTTAGATGATAATAATGGTGAATGGATGTGGTCTAATTTGATTGCTCCAAGTACTGAATCTTCATTAACAATAAGTTATGCTGATGCCATTATTAATGGTCCATTTGTTGATGTTGTGTATAGAATTGGACGTAATGGTGTATTTATTTATGAAGGAAACACAAACAATGTAGAAACTGTCGATGTAATATCTGGAACAAATGGTTATAACGTAATCATAAAATATAATTTTAGCACTGGTGATTTTGATTCATTTAAAAAAACAGGTTCTATTTCAAATGGAGTATCTAATACTTTTTTTTCAAACAATATGAATAAATATTTTGTATCAGGAATATACACATCATCAATATCATTTTACAATGAAAATACAGAAGATTTATTCTTATCAAGAACAGGAACTACAAATAATAATATATACATAGGTGAAATTGGAAGAGATTTGAATCCTTGTTTTGCATTTAATTCCATTAAAAGTGTTGAATTACCGGAAGATGCCGAAATAATTTATAAAAATTTTGAGAATTCAGAATGGATTGAATTTAATGATAATATATCATCACCATTATATTTGACCAAAGATCATTTGATATCATATGATAATAATATTATATTTGCAGAAGATACTAAAAATCCTACAGTTATAAATAATGATAATGTTGTTGATATAGAAACATCTGATGGAAGATTCATAACAATTAAAAATGTAATGGTAAAAACAAGAAAAAAACAACAACATTTAATTATTCATTAAAATAAAATGATATTTCCTTATTAATAAGAATACATCTAACATAAGGTCTCTTGATTTTTACATAATCATTTTTATTGAACAAACATTTCTTCATAAATTCAATGCTGTAATTTCTCTTACTTTCACGATCATTCGTGTTATTTTCATTATATGAATCAAAACTTTTAATAGGAGCATAAAATAGCCACAATTCTCTTGTTTCAAGCATTTTATCAGATGATGTAATTTTAATTAATGCATTGTTTATTTCTTTGCTTATATTAATAGTTTTTAATAATTTATGATTAATTTCATGTAAATGACCTTGTTTAATTTCCGATGGAATTATTATGGTATCTCTCTTAACGACAATAAACGCAATTGTTGAATATGAAGGCAATAAATTTTGTTGTGATATAATATTTAAACTTTTTGGAGTAAATATTGGAGTTATTATAATGTTCTTAATTGATTTCATAATTTTTCTTTTAATTTCATCAACATCATAATTCTTGAACATAAATACTGTCATCTAAATTATTTGATACAGATGTACCAATTATTTTAGTATAGTCATTTGTCATAGTTTCAATAACTAGCCATATGTTGTTTATTATTAATGCATTGTCATCAGTAAAATTTGTATATTGGTGAATATTTTCTGATGTTACTATTGAATTAAATTCATAATTATATATTGATCCAATGTGAATACCATCATAATTTTTTTTAATGTTTTGTATTTCTTTCATTGAGTGATTGTTTTGTGGATTTTCAATAAGTAAAAAATTATATGTCATTGTTTTATTTTAATGTTACAAGCCATATATATTAGTTGGAATATAAATATCAATTTTTTTATAAAAAAATGATATTCTGATCATCTTGAAAATATCAGTTATACAATAACAGTACGCGACTATTGCTTTGTTTTTTGATTGAAAAATAATGTCAGTTCAAATTGAACTAACGCTTGCTACGTTGGAAGAACAATATAAAAACAATGAAATATCGGCCGATATGTATCGTGAAAATGACTATAAAATTTTCATTGATTTGATAAAAGCTCTTGAATGGATTGAATTTCATGACACAAATGAGAAACAGTATTGGGAACGATTACCAATCACAAGACCAAGAAGTTTTTTACAAGTAATTCATATTTGTGACACGGACGATATCAAGAACAGTAAACAGAGAGATCCAATGTTCAAATCATTGTGGAGAAAAGTGGCTTATGGACAATTATATTCACATGAGGATGTTGTAAAAATCATCAACTTTGTGCACAATTGTCTTGGATTGACAAAATCTGATTTTGAAAATGTTAATCAACATATATTCCGTCTGGCCTGCAAATACTGGAATCATAAGTTGTTGACATATTTAGTTGACACAATTGGATTGACTTTTGAACATGATATGACAAAATATATTGACAAAATGATGAAAGAATATGAAGTTAGAAAAGGTGTTACTCAATATGTAATTGAGTGGTCTGAAAAAGAAATAATCAAGAGAAACCAAGGTGGTGCTAATAATTATTCGAAGGCAATTGAAAATATTATGCATAATAACAAACAATCCACTTTTTTTATGGTGTAAATATTTTATTTATTCTGATTGTACAATCAACTTGATTATGATGAGTTAATTTAACTTCATTTAACAAATAATCCACAACTAAATAACATTTATTTGTTTTTGCTAATGAATAAAAACTTACATTTGATTCAAAATCTTGTTTATTAAATCCAATTTTTTTATGTAAATATTCAACGATATTAATGTGATTGTATTTACATGCTGATTGTAATCCAACCATAAAATTTTGTTTAGTTAATCCAATTTCTTGATGTAAGTATTTAACAACAAGTAAATTATTATTTTCACAAACTGTGCGGCATATTATATTGTCATTAATTCGATATTGATTATTGTCTATATTTATGTGTTTGTGAAAATATTTGATAAAATTAATATTATTAACAGTCTTAGAATATTTATGAATTGTTAAATTAATTATTTTAACTTTTTTATGTAGATACTTGAATGTAACCATAATACATGGACATTTCACATATTTCAATATAGTCAATATTGAAACTTAATTGTTTACTTTGGTGTAAACACCTAATTATATTTAAATTACCATTTTTACATACTTGTGCAATATATTTTGCCATAAATTCATGTGAATAATAATTATAATTAATAATTAATTTTATTAATAAAATATTGTTACAATGGTTCTGCTGTTCTGAGAACAATCTTTGATTGTTGTTACATAAACATAATATCATTGTAATATCATTATTACTAAGTTGATATAATATTGGAATTATGTATATAATACATTTAATACATCTTAAAATTACGTATATATCGCGTTGATTAAGATATCGTTTGTAGTTAATTATTATTTTCTTTGTTTTATCTTTGATATATTTTTTATTTATTCTAATCCAAATTGAAATGTTATTACAATATGATATGTGTCTATTGTTAACATTATTTATGTATTTGAAACCAATATTTATTATGTCGACAATATTCATTAGTTTTAGTTGATAAATAATTCTTACATTTGTCATGAATAAATCAATTTTTCAGTCATTAACTGATGCTTCGGCGAGCTTGCGAGCCGATAAGACAATAATTATTTGGTAATTATTAATATCGTCCAAATTCAAATTTCATTAAATAACGTCTAATGACTCTTCGGCGAGCTTGCGAGCCGATAAAACAATAATTATTTGGTAATTATTAATATCGTCCAAATCCAAGTTTTATTGAATGACGTCTAATAACGCTTCGGCGAGCTTGCGAGCCGATAAGACAATAATTATTTGGTAATTATTAATATCGTCCAAATCCCAGTTTCATTAAATGACGCTTTGGCGAGCTTGCGAGCCGATAAGACAATAATTATTTGGTAATTATTAATATCGTCCAAATACAAGTTTCATTAAATGACGCTTCGGCGAGCTTGCGAGCCGATAAGACAATAATTATTTGGTAATTATTAATATCGTCCAAATCCAAGTTTCATTAAATGACACTTCGGCGAGCTTGCGAGCCGATAAGCCGATAAGACAATAATTATTTGGTAAATATTAATATCATCCAAAATCCCAGTTACATTGAATGATGCTTTGGCGAGCTTGCGAGCCAATAAGACGATAATAATTTGGTAAATAAATTTAAAATATCGGTATTTGACGATTAATATACATATATTACTTAAATATTAACATCCAATGTAATAATCTTTCATTAAATAATATTGATGATTATGATGAGTTGTTGTTAATATTTTCACACAAATATTTAACAACATTAATATGACCATTAGAACTTGCAACTTTGCACATGTAATTGATATTTAATTGAGAATTTGTATTTTTTTCGCAAGTTCAACTACCTCATGTAAATATTTAACAATATCAATATAACCAAGAGAACATGCCAATTTGCATAAATAATCATCATTTAATTGAAAATCGTTTTTTGTTAATTTAACTTCTTCATGTAAATACTTAATTACATTAATATATCCATAAGAACAAGCCCATAAACATATGTAATTGGAGTTTTATTGAAAATCTTCTTTTGTTAATTCAACTTCTTGGTGTAAATATTTAATAATGTTGATATTATCATTTTCACAATATTTTCTCCAATATTTTAAGATATTTTGTTTTTTTTCCCACATATAATAATCCATATTCTCTATGAATTTTTTTATGCATTCAAATCATTAAATTCAAATGCATTTTTTAATAGTCTCCTAATATTTTGATCATTATGTATGTATAAAATAAGATCTATATACAATTGTATTTTCATACATTGAGTAATTGTTTTCATATCTTTTTAATCCAAATATTGCTTATATTTAGTTAATAATTTTATATTATCACTACGTATGTATTTTATGTTAATACATGTCCAAAAAGCAATTTGTGCTTCACTAGATAAATGTCTTGGAAGTATATTGTTATCAAAAGAAAATATGTTATTGAGTATATCAACAAATAATAAAACCATTGTTTGTGTAAGAATTACTTGAAGCGTAACCGTATTTTTTAGTATGTTTATATATACATTTTTCATTTAAATTTACTTTAGACTATTTTCAATTATTGAACATCGAATAAGCACGTTAAACATTCTTACTCAAATGCAGACTATATACAATGATAATTTATTTAATTATAAACACAATGAAAATAAACAAACATTTATTTTAATTAAAAAGAGCCTGAACGACTTTTTTTTAAAAGTAATCACTCCGACTATATTAAATATCATCCTGTTATTTGAATATTTTCTTGTCACTTAAAAAAAGTTTCTTCCATACATTGGTGTATTTGGTGGATTATATGAATTATATAAATTATAATCTTGATTATCATATGGATTTAATATAACATTATTTGTCCTTCTGTTGTAAATTTTATGTCTTATAAACCCAATAATAACTGCAATAATAATACATAAAGCAATGCCACCACCGGCAACACATGCAAATATTATAACACCAGTTTCAGTTTGTTCTTTTTTACTTATCAAATCTAGTGTATTTTTTGCCATATCACATAGTGTAACATATTTACTTTGTGATTTATCAAAATTATTACAATTGTCAATAATATATGTACAATATGCTTTAATAATATCATCATTAAGATTATAATCGCTTGTAATATCTTGGCATAATTCATTTAATAATGTTTCTGTGTTAGAAATACATATTGTATTTCTTAAAAAAGTTTCAATAGAAGACGGACCAGAATAACGTCCATTACCTGATGGTGGTGAATTTACATTAATAGGTGGTGGTCGAATAAATTTAGAATTAACTGTCACAACAAATATTAAAAATAAAATCATGTTAGTTATTTGTAAATTATATACAATTATTGGTTAGAAGTTATTTTTTCATTTTTTTTACATCAATTTGTGTTTTATATATAATTGCAGAAGTATATTATTTTTAACGCACTCAAAAAATTCATAAGATATTTTCATTTCTAAAGAAAAGCCCATATATTTGTACATATACTTAACAACATCTATTTGAACAAATAATCCATCGTTACCAAAATAACAATCATTTTTATATGACATAATATCATCAATTGTTAATTCTAATTCTTTATAAAAATATGCCAATACACCAATATTATTATTTGTTAAATGCACAATAGATTCAACATCATTTGATAATATTTTATTTATTTAGGTGTAGTTTTCACCAGTTGTAATTTTTTGTACACACTCATTGTCATTAAAAATATTTTCATTTTTTGGTTAATGATGAGTTAACAAATAATGTTTATGTTTATTTCTCATCTTATTTTTATTTTCTTGTTTTTTTATTATATTTATTGACATTGTTTTTATCATAATGATAATTATTATCGTCATTTAAATACATTAGACGTCAAGATCCAGATGATATTAAATATAGTCTTGGTAATTACTTCTAAAATGCTACTCAGGGCGAGCCCATTAGACGTTAAGATCCAGATGATATTTAATATATTCTAAATAGAATATATCATATCTGGTTTTGGTAAATATATTATTTGTAACAAATACATTTAAAAATTAACATACAGGAATTACTGCATATATTAATAACAAGTAAAAACATAAACACAAAAATTATCTCTTAATTTCTAACAATTCCCTAGCATATTGTAATCTTTGCAACACAGAACAATGTAATTTAGTTAATTTGGTTGTAATACATTCATCACCCTTGTATGTATTAATTAAATTATTCAATCCTGTCAATGAATTTTCTAACGCTCCCAATATTTTAATTAACTTATCAATAGGTCTTGTTTCATTTATGTTTGTTGAATTAGAACTGCTACTTTCTTTAATTATTTTTATATTTTCAAAAGCTTCATCATATAATTTATGTAAAGCATCATATGTTTTGTTTCTATCTTCCTCGTTCAAATATCTATAGAAACGTGAATATATACTGTCGTGACATATTTTAAATGTCTTTGTCACACTATCATAATCTAATTTATCTTTATTTTCTCCTATCAAACTAATAACACCCAAATTAATAACATTCAAATCATAAGTATTATTATCTTTTTTTAATGACATTTTATACTATTATAATTTAAAAAATAATTATTGCAAACGAATTCATAATATTGAATATTATGTTTAATAAATATAATTAAATTTAAGACTTTCTAGAAGTCTTCTTCGCCGGCTTTTCCTCAACAACTGCTTCAGCAACAACCTTGGGCTTTCTACCCATAGCATAATTAATACGACTTTGCAATGTGCTGAAATTAAAACCATCCTTATTAGTATGGCTATCCTTGCCTGCAACTAAATCATTAACTGACATGGGAACATTGAAAATCTTGCTAGTTTCCTTGTCAACAGTAAAAGTTCTTCTATTGCCTTCAACTTGAAGGTTTCTATCCTTTAACACAGCCCAAACCTTCTTTGTGATTTCAGGACTAGTTAATTCCGTTCCCTTAGGAATTCCTAAATAAGCAGCAAATGCTTCGGGAACAGGGTACTTGGTCTTGAAACCAGTAGGATTGTTCGATCTCTTTCTCTTCTTATCCATCTTCTTGGCAGCAGAATCATAAGCAGACTTTAACTTTCTCAAGTTATTTCTTAAATCAATATAGTTCTTCTTCACATCACTAACAATGACTTCAATATCGTGAATTAAGTTTTGGCAAGTGTCATGAGTAGTAGTATCCCATCTTTGGTTGCTTCTCTTAGCCTTCTTCTTCTTCTTTCCCTTAGTTTCCGGCTTTGCAACAGAAACCTTCTTGGCTGCCTTCTTAGCAGGAGCCTTCTTCTTGGGAGTTTGTTCAGCAACTTCAGCTTCACTTTCAGATTCGCTCTTTGTTTCCTCAACAACCTCAGGTTCACTTTCTTCAACAGGCTCTTCCTTCTTGGAACGTCTGGAAGACTTCTTGTCTTCAGTAGAGGATTTGGATTGTTTGCTCGATTTATTAGTCATTGAATTATACAATTAATAATGTTCCAATTCCTTAAGAGAAATTTTGGGGTAAAAAAATATATATGCTCATTATCCTTTATAATTGTAGAAAAAAAATTTTAATTTTTTATTCGGTAAATTTTTAATTCGAAATTTTTGCACTTAAAAATTACGATAATATTAATATGTAAAATGTCATTACTAAAAGATTATAATAATTTATCCGATTCCGATGATTTTAAATACACAAAAAAAAGAACAGTAAAAAAAAGAACAGTGTCTTATAGTTCTGATACTGAGTCTGATTCTAGTTGTAATAGTAGTGACGACGAAAAACCCAAAAAGAAAACAAAAGATGATGATTCGGAATTATCATCACCAATCAAATTTAATGGTAAAGAAAGAGGATTGATGTATATGATAAAAGCATATTATAAGAATTTAGATGATGAACAAATATTAAAAATTATCGATATCATCAATCGTGAATCACATTTATCTTTGAGAGTATTTGATCATTTTGTAACAAAATATTCTGATGATCACAATATTAATTATCCTGTAAATGGAAGGGATTTTTTTGTAAGAATCAAATACAAAGCACAATTAAAATCATTTAAGAAAAAATATTTTGATCCATTCAGAAGAAAGAATAAATTTAAGTTTACATTCACAGTTAATGACAAAGAAAGATCAGTTATAACTACTATAGGTCAACTTAATTTTTTCAGGTGGGCTACTGAAAATAAAATTATTGAATTCATAGAAAAAAATATGGAAAAAATATCGAATGAAATGAATAAATCTTCATGTCAAAAAACAACAACCAAAAAAAAGAAGGCAGAAACAAAACGCAGAAAGAAAAATGTTGAATTAATAGAACCAGTCAGTAATGTTATTTCATTTAGTTAAGCTCGGTTTTCTGGTTTCAAGTATTCCATATCAAGTAAATCAAATATATCTTTTTCAGATTCAACTTTGAACATTTTATCATTTTCATCATATAGTCCATATTCATTTAGAGTATATCCATACGATATAGCCACATTTCTCATTTTAGTGTTAAAATCTTTTGGACCAGTAAAATATAATATTGCAGCCGAATAAGATTCATATGGTATGAATCTTATGTCTAATCTTCTAATTGGATTATTTTCATATTTACATAATCCCATATATTTACTTTTAACATGAATATCTGTAAATGATTCAATTATAAATCCATCTTCAATTAATAATTCAATATATTCCAACATATATTGACTCTTGTTCATTGCAGATTTAGTTTTAACTTTTGGATGTGACAACAAAACATCCACATCATTTGATGTTTGTTGTAATCTTCTATATGAACCACATATAGTTATATTTAATTTTTTATCTATTTCTTTAGCTTTTTGATTAAGATATTCGTGTATATTATCAATTTCTTTTCTTGGTATATTTTGTTTGATTTTATCAGCATATTTAATACCCTTGACTATATTTGCATTTAATTCAATTTTACCTTTGTCATATAATTTTTTTAGATCAGATGCATTTTTTACTCCATGTGTTTTATATAAATTTACAGCTGTTTTACGACCTATACCATAAATTTCAGTCAATTCATCAATATATTTATCAAATTCAACATCTTGAGATTGTAATGTTATTTCCAATAATTTACCTGTTTTTAATATTTCATCGATTCTTTGTATTGTTCCCTTACCAACTTTTGGCAAATCTTTTACCTGATTACCTGATTTTATTACTTTGTTATATTTAGTTAGTGATTTAAGAGCATCATTAATAGCTTTTAACCTAAATGAATTTTGTGTTCTTTCAGTATCATTTTGAGACGTATCTATATCAAATTTAATTTGACTTAATAACAATTTAAATTGATCCAATATAGTCTTATTAAGTTCTTCATCTGATTCATACTCAGAACTTGAATCAGAACTAGATTCTGTTTTGCGTTTTGGCATAATACTAAGTATTGAGATATTATCTTTTGCAATAAATATTTCAATTTTTCGTTAAAAAAATGAAAAAAACTTGTTAAATAATAAATCGTATTAATATATAATCATATGGCACCAAAGAAAAAGATCATTCAAAACAGTGATTCTGAAGAAGAAATTATAATTAAAAAGAAAAAAGCCAAGAAACCAAAAAAACAAAAGGGTGGTGATTCTGATGACGATATAGACATAACTAGTGATGAATCTGATGATGATATTGATGATATTGATGATGTTGATATTGACGATGGTGATGTAGATGGTGATGGTGAAGACAATGATGATAATAATGATAATGACGATAATAATGATGATGAAGATGGTGGAGATATGGGTGATCTAGAAGATGAATATAATGATAATATATCTGATGAGGATTTAGATAGTGAAGATAATGCTGAATCTGAAGAAGACAAAAAACCCAAATCTAAACCAAAGCCCAAAATGAAATCAAAGAAAGAACCTGTCAAAGTGTCAGGATCAAAAAAGACAGAAAAATGTTTATACAGATATATTGATAAAAATATATTTGATGATCAAGATGATAATAAATTGTTATACAATGAATTATCATATGATTTTTGTCCTCAAAATGAAAGACAATGTCATCCCATTTTATATAAATATGAAAGAATAGTTGTAGTTGGAGTTAGAGCTATACAAATTTCAAATGGAGCAAAACCAATGGTTAAAAATGTATTTAAATTGGACCCAATTACTATTGCAGAACTGGAATTAAAGTATAAATCAGCACCATTATTAATTGTTAGACAAATACCTAATGGTAAACCAGAATTATGGTCATTAGATGAATTAGTTATTGTTAATAGATAACATTATTTATTTGGCAGCAGTGTGTGATCCTGAAAATAAATAAATTAATACAACTATAACACCAATGATAAATAAAACCCAAATTATAGTAACAATAACTGACATTGAAGATCCATAGGCAGTATTCATTATTGAACAATCACAGTTTTGATTACCATTGTTTGCAAAAGTATCTATTAATGACGAATAATCTGTGCCAATATTTTCTAAATCAAATTGTGGTTTTTTAGGTGGGGTTTCACGTTTAAATTTTTTCATGAGATCCCATTCAGAAGGCACAGGTTCTTTTTCGACATGTGAATCAACTTCTGCCATACCTTCTATATTTGTATCTTCACCAAAACACATTTGATCACAATCAGGATAATTACCATTGGCATCTGCTTCAGTGTCAAAACATTTTTTATAACATCCATATTTACCATCATTATTATTTACTTCACATTCTTTGTTACAATACATATCATCTTTACCAGATGTAGAACATTTATTTTTACACACATATTGTAAAATTTGATCACCTGTCATACTACTAAAATCAACTTCCGCCATGCCTTCAATATTTGTATCTTCACCAAAACACATTTGATCACAATCAGGATAATTACCATTGGCATCTGCTTCAGTATCAAAACATTTCTTATAACATCCATATTTCCCATCATTATTATTTACTTCACATTCTTTATCGCAATACATATTATCTTTTCCCAATGTGGAACACTTATTTTTACAAACGTATTGTAAAATTTGATCAGCAGTCATATTAGTAAAATCAACTTCTTCGCTCATTATATTTTACAAAAAGAAAATGTGTTTTTCTTAAATTTAATTAATATACATTATTTTAATATGAATTATAGCATGAAAAAATTAATAAATGTAAATAAACAAGAAATTGAACAGCCAATTTCCATACCGTTTGAAAAACATGATAAACATGACGATATTTATGTTGCCAACATGCAGAATCATAATACTGTAAATTTACAACCAAATGTTTACAGACAATATTGTATGCCATCATTTATCATTCTCGACAATAAGGATGATTATGAATTAATATCTCATATTTCTTTGGTTATTGGTGGTCAAAAAATGTTTAGTTTTACTAAAGAATTATTACAACCATATTTATTACAAAGTAATCACATGTGTATACCAATACCATATTATTTATTTAGTGATAAGGACATTGATTTATTTTTAATCATGTATCATCAGTTGTCAATTCATATAAACATTAATAATTCTTTATCATTGGATGCTAAATTAATTGCCAACTATCGTCTTTGTGTTAATGACAATAATTGTCCATCTCATAATAATGGAATATTAACTAATGTTAATTCATCACATATTTATCTAACAAATGAATGTGAATGTCCATTCAATATTAACGGTGGATTAATTATATCTGGTACTGACATAAAATCAGTTAAGATATATAATTATGCTGATTATAATTGTCCATTAATTGATTATAGTCGAGACATGTTGGATTTATATTGTCCTACTGTTAATAATGCATATATTATATCATTATTAAACAATGATATTTTCAGTATAAAAAATAAATCACCAGAATCCAAAGATTATATGAGTATTAAAGTGATTGTTGATGGAGTAAATTGTCAAATATTGTCGGTAATTCCAAATATGTTAATGACCATGTCAGGTATGTGTGGATTAAAATACTGTTAACTTTTTTTTATATAATTCAATATTTCTCTTTTTTCTGTGTTATTGTATTTATTTAAAATATCATAAAATATGATATTTAATTTATCATTTAATTCATGAACATAATATTTAACAAATCGCAAGTCAATATATAACATTTTTTCCATAATTTCAGCATTGGATATTTTTATATTGTCATGTGTTAGAAAAGCTTTGATAATATTATTAGTTTGTAATGAATTATCATTATTAATTAATTCTTTCTCCAAAATATCGTCCGTTATGACAATGTTGTTAGAAACACTCAAGACTATATTGATTAATATAGTATCATTTGTATTTTTTAATACATCTAATATTGTTGATATTTGGTCATATGATTGATTTATTAATGATTTAATTTTGTTTTGTAATCTGTTATCATACTCTCCAATATATTTGGTTATGATACTTATGTTTACGTAATCCAATAACTTGTACATTAATTTTTTATCAGTAATTATTATGGGTCTATTGCTTTTAATGACCCAACCAAATATTAAATTAAGTGTATATTTATTATGTACTTTAGTAAATATATCATTAATTGTAGTGTCAGATATTGTACCGGTTGGTAATTTATATTCATCACGCATTATAAATTTCAAAGTTTTACAAGATAACTCATATAATTTATCCAAATGACATAATTCATTATGTGAATAAATTTGATGATATTTCAGCAAATATAAGTTAATTGACATTTTAACCAAATCAGTATTTGGTAATGAATATATAATATTGCGATTGTTTCTTGTTTTATGCAAATATATTTCATACATATCAGTATTAATAAATTCTAATGGCACATATTTCATTATGTCAATGAAATAATTTGAATCATGAATATATTTATTGATAAATTTGAAATAGTCATCATAAAATTCTTGATTTTTCAAATCATTTGGTATGTTTATTAAATATGATGAATCAAATAAAAGTAATAATCTAAAATTAATATCATCATGAACTGATGAATCTAACCAGTTTAAATACCATGGAGCATATTTAACATTTTTTTGGCTATATATACATTTAATAAGATATGCCAATATACTAAATGTATTGTCATCTGATTTGTCTTGACTATATTGTAACAACAATTGTTTTAATACAATACTGATATTTTCAGATTTATTATGTAATGTATTAAATAATTCATATTGATTACAAATTCCTTCAGATGATTCTGCAAATATTCTGTGGTCATTTGGAAAAATAACAGCTCTTCCGTGATCAAAAATACTTTTAAGATTTGATTCCATTGATTAGTTTTTTTGTTTAATAATTACAACCGTATTTTCTAACGAGTTAGGAATTCAATTTTTTGTTGTGAGTTTATAAACCAAAGTAACTATGATTGATACACTTTTTGGTATTTATTGGACAATGATAATGTTTTCCAAATCTTTACGTCTAATGTGGGCAAGCTTGCGAGCCGATAAGACAATATTTATTTGGTAAATATTAATATCGTCTGAAATTGAAGTTTCATTAAATGACGCTTCGGCGAGCTTGCGAGCCGATAAGACACATAAATTTAGTAAATATTAATATCGTCTAAATTTTCAGTTTCATTAAATGACGCTTCGGCGAGCTTGCGAGCCGATAAGACACATAAATTTAGTAAATATTAATATCGTCTAAATTCTTAGTTTCATAAAATGACGCTTCGGCGAGCTTGCGAGCCGATAAGACACATAAATTTAGTAAATATTAATATCGTCTAAATTCTTAGTTTCATAAAATGACGCTTCGGCGAGCTTGCGAGCCGATGAGACACATAAATTTAGTAAACATTAATATCGTCTGGAATTGAAGTTTCATCAAATGACGCTTCGGCGAGCTTGCGAGCCGACAAGACACATAAATTTGGTAAATATTAATATCGTTTAAATTCTTGGTTTCATCAAACGACGCTTCGGCAAGCTTGCGAGCCGATAAGACACATAAATCTAGTAAATATTAATATCGTCTAAATTCTTAGTTTCATAAAATAACGCTTCGGCGAGCTTGCGAGCCGATAAGACACATAAATCTAGTAAATATTAATATCGTCTAAATTCTTAGTTTCATAAAATGACGCTTCGGCGAGCTTGCGAGCCGATAAGACACATAAATCTAGTAAATATTAATATCGTCTAAATTCTTAGTTTCATAAAATAACGCTTCGGCGAGCTTGCGAGCCGATAAGACACATAAATCTAGTAAATATTAATA
>Ga0255138_1000167_pt1 | contig 18387 bp, 17 predicted proteins | sample Law_Colum_RepA_8_FD_188545 | JGI IMG/M metagenome (GOLD analysis project Ga0255138, IMG submission 188545) | Freshwater microbial communities from St. Lawrence River, New York, United States - Law_Colum_RepA_8d | ecosystem: Environmental > Aquatic > Freshwater > River | place: USA: New York... | reverse complement strand
ATATGGAAGCACTAAATTTTAATAAAATTTTAAATAGAGAAGAAAAGGCGTCTTCTATTAAAGAAATACTTACCAATTTTGAACTAAACAAAAATAATCTTCTTTTTAAAAAAGGAATTTATGTTTATGGTGACCCTGGTTCAGGAAAAACTACATTTGTTACTAATATATTAAAAGAAATGGATTATGATATTATAAAATATGACGCGGGAGATATAAGAAATAAATCTATTATTGAAAATATTACAAAGCATAATATGTCTGATAAAAATATTATGAGTTTATTTAATAATAAAATTAGGAGAATCGCAATTATTATGGATGAAATTGATGGAATGAATAATGGTGATAAAGGAGGAATTAATTCACTTATTAAGCTTATACGACCCAAAAAAACAAAAAAACAAAAATTAGAAGAGGTTTCAATGAATCCTATTATCTGTATTGGAAATTATCATATTGATAAAAAAATTAAAGAGCTCATGAAGGTTTGTAATGTTATTGAACTTAAAACTCCTAATGTTAATCAGATTTCTGGAATAATTAAAACTTTAATACCTACAATTGAAGATAATATTAAAACAAAAATTATTAACTACGTACAAGGAGATATTAGAAAATTAAATAATATTTATAACATTTATAAAAATAAAAGTGATATTTTTAAAAGTGATATTATTGATGATATTTTTCAATTGAAATCATATAATGATGACACTAAAAAAATAACTAATAAACTCATTAATAATAATTATACTATTAACGACCATAATACGATTATGAATGAAACAGATAGAACAATTGTTGGTCTTTTATGGCATGAAAATATTATTGATGTTCTTGGAAAAACAGATAAAAGTATTTCAATTCCTTTTTACATTAAACAATTAGATAATATGTGTTTTTCTGATTATATTGATAGGATAACATTTCAAAAACAAATTTGGCAATTTAATGAAATGAGCTCATTAATTAAAACATTTAAAAATAATAAATTATATCATGAATCTTTTAAAAAGAAACAAAAATATAATCCTACTGAAGTTAGATTTACTAAGGTTTTAACAAAATATTCTACTGAATATAACAATTCATTATTTATTCAAAATTTATGTCAACAACTTGGAATGGATAAAAAGGACCTATTTAGTTTTTTTCTTGAATTAAAAAATAATTATGATGATAACCAGCTTTTATTGTTATTTGAAAATTATGAAATATCTAAATTAGATATTAATAGAATATATCGTTACTTAGATAAATATACTAAAGAAAATGCTGTAGATGATGATGATATTATTATTGATGATGATTATGAAGATGAAAAATTATGTGAATAAATAAATTATTATCAAAATAAAATTTGTAAATATAATTTGTAAATATAATTTGTAAATAAAATATAATATTATTTATAAATATAGGTTTAAAATTATTACTTTTATTTATATTACAATGAAAAAACACGTTAGAACAAAAAAACTTTTAGAGTATGTATGGTTAGATGCGAATGATAACTTAAGGTCAAAAATTAAAATTCATACAGATGATAATGATTTTCCTGTATGGAACTTTGATGGCTCATCAACAGGTCAAGCAACAGATACTTCTATTTCTGATGTTATATTAGAACCAATTAGAACTTATAATAACCCTTTTTTTAAAATAAATAATGTAGAATCATATATTGTTTTATGCGAATGTTTGAATCCTAATATGACACCACATATTACAAATCATAGAGCTAAATGTAGTCAAATACATGATAAGAGTCTTGAATATGAATGTTTGTTTGGTATCGAACAAGAATATGTTATTTATCACTCTAATAATTATAATACACCATATAAATGGTATACTACTAATGCCCCTTCATCTAATAAAAATGAATGCGTCCAAGGAGATTTTTATTGTTCTGTTGGTGGAAATAAAGCATTCGGTAGAGAGATTTCTGAGAAGCATTTAATTTATTGTCTAGAAGCTGGTATAAATATTTGCGGTACAAATGCTGAGGTGGCGCCTTCTCAATGGGAGTTTCAAATTGGAACACATGATATGTTAACTGTGTCTGATGATTTAATCGTCGCACGATATATATTAAATAAAATAGCAGAAGAATATAATTGTTATATATCCTTAGAACCAAAGCCATTTGGACCTAATTGGAATGGAAGTGGAGGACATACAAATTTTTCAACAAAACAAATGAGAGAAAAAACAAATGGGTTTTCTTTTATAAAAGACGCATGTAATAAATTAATGAATAATCATGAAGAGCATATTAAAATTTATGGTAAAAATAATGAATTACGATTAACAGGAATACATGAAACTAGTAGTATTAATAAATGTTCTTATGATATTGCCAATAGAAATACTTCTATTAGAATACCATTACAAGTGTCAATTAATAATTGTGGTTACTTAGAAGATAGAAGACCTGCTTCTAATCTTAATCCATATTTAGTAACATCTGCTATTGTTAAAACAGTATGTCTTTAATTGATATAATAAAATAAGTAAATAATAACTTTATTATTTACTTATTTGTCAAATTATAAAATAATTAAATATTTAACTTCTTGATTTCTTATTTTGCTTATCTAAAAAATCTTGTCTACATTGTTTTCTTTCTTCCCATAATTTTTTGTGAAGATTATCTACTTCTGTATATTGATGTCTTTCGTAATGTTCGGGACTATTATAAAATAAAGTAAGTGGACCTGATGGAAATTCACCAGTACATATCATAACCTTATAAAACAAATCTTCGTCAAATGTTCCAACTTTATATTTATAATATTCACCAGTTTCAGCATTTCTAATTGGTGATTCATGAGTACCTGAACCATATACACCAATTTCAACATTATTTCTAATAATTTTATGATATCCTCTATTCAAAGCTTGCGACTTTTTTAATGCGCTATCTCCTTTAAATTTAACTTCATTTTCCAAATTGTTTGCCTCTAGAGGTGTATATCTATCATAATAATCCATTTATTATTATAATAATAATAATACTTATCTCTTTAAATAATAATTTGCTAATTTTAAATTTTATTTATTTAATTTTGCTTTTTCTATTTGTTCTTTTATTATTTGTTTAATTTTATCCTCCAAATATTTCACTTTATCAGTTAATAATTTATTTTCCATTGTTAATTCTTGAATAATTGTTGACATTTGATTCAATCTATTTTCATAATATTGATTTCCTTGTTGTCCGTACATTTGATTTATTTTATTTATTGTATCTTGATATTCTAGTTGTTTTTTTTGATGGTCGGCTATCATATCTTCTCTCTGTTGTTTTATTTCATCTAATTGTTTTAATACGTCTGGTTTATTTTCTGGTTTACCCGGTTCATATTTTGTTAATAATTTATCAATATCATACATAAAAAATTGTTTTAAATCAGACTCTTTTACAAAATCATCAACTGTTTTATCTGAAACACGCATAAATTGATTTGGATTATCTAATAAATTCTTTTTATCAAATGAATTATGGTCATGTGAAAATACTAATATTGTTTTTAATGGGTCTAACTGGACGAAAGGAACCGTATAATCCTTTAAAAAATATCTCTCCTCTGCTACAGCCGCATTATCCTCAAAACGAGATTCCTTTAACAATTCTCTTCTAAAAGCAAATGTAGCTGCGGTTGAATGGTTAGGACCATACGGACCAAATTGATACATTTTTTGTATATGTTTAAAATAAATATGTACTTCACTTGAACCAGCACACATAGCTCGCGGATTTGTTCTTAACATATCTACAGCATGACTTACTCTAGACGGAGGATAATAATCGTCATCATCCATACTTATTATTATATCACCTGACGCCTTTTCGTGAGCTAAATTTCGTTTTTTTCCTAACATTAATTTTTCATCGTATTTGAAATATTTTACTTGAGGAATATGCGAAACTAAATCCTCTATTTTATCTGTTCCATCATCAATAATAATCCATTCCATTTTATCTTTTGGATATGTTTGATTTTCAAAACATTTTATTATATAAGGGAAAAATGGACGTCTATTGAAAGTTGGCGTACATATACTTACAAATGGCTTTTTACTAAGTTTAGTTTTTGTCATATTATTTATATTTTTTATAAATAATATTTATATTGTAATTCAAATAACTATTATTTTTTATTTAATTTTTTAATTTCTTCTGTTAATTTTTTTCCACCTCCATTAAATGGATTTAAATTTTTAAAAAAATTCATTATTTCTGCTGATTTTGAAATTTTACATGTTCTTTTTGCTTGGTCGTAACTAACAACTTTTGACATATTTTCTTCATTTATTGAGTTGAAAATATCAATTGAAAACATCCCAAAATATATTAATCCCACAACTGCGATTGAAATTAATCCTGGCAAGCTTCCTAAACTAGCAAAAGCACATAATATTACAAAAAATGAAATTACAGATGAAACCGTTACCTTATTATACTTAAATACATCTTTAATTATTGATAAAACGGATACTACATTATTATTCATTTCGCCTTTACAACTTAATATTGTTCCTATACATACCATTACAACCAAAAAGGGTATAAATGGAATAAATGGTATTAATAATAAACCTAACCAAAAAACTATGGAAAATACGATTACTAAAAAGCAACCCATAGCTAATTTACTAGGAGCTATTGAATTTTGCCATTTAGGTTTACCAGTATCACTTGTATTTGTATTTACTGAAAAAAACCATGACATTTGATAAAACCACAAATATATTACATAAAAAAAGTCTACAAAAAGCATAATACACGTATAAAACATCATTATTAATGGACCAAACATAAGTATCATACATTCTGGAACCTGATTTAATAAATTCAAAAATGTATTAAAGGAAGAAAAATTAAACACAAATAAGCTTTCAAGTATTGAAATAAAATATGCTGTTAAATTGCTTGTATTTGGTTTTTGTTTATAATCTCTTAACATATCTAAAATTGTATTCGTACTATTTTTATCATAAGGAAATGAAATTTTTTGCGATAATGCTGGCTCTTTAAACATTGTTTCAAAAATATTTATTTTTATTGGTTGTATATTTGGGGTATTATTTTCATATGGCATACATTTTTCATCAGTAGGTAAAATATTTGCTTGAGCTACTTTACAACCATATAATACGCTACCTGCTGATGAAAAATATAATATTAAACAGAATATTATTATTACCAATGATATTAAAAATTTACCTATATCTTTTCCAAAATTCTCGTTAGATTCTGTATCTTCTCCTTTTTTTTCATCAATAGCATCGGTATCACTTGTAGATGACATTTATACTTATATTAATAATATAAAATTATTTTTATTATTTATAATTATTCTTCTTGTATATAAATTAAAATATTAGATAATATTATATGAATATTTTTAAAAATAAATATAATAATGTTTTATTTGCTTTAATTTGCTTTTTATTTTTACTAGGTATTTTTAAATGGATTAATTATTTAGTTATTAATAATTATGTTAAATTAAATAAACATTCGATTGAAGGATTTGACACAAATACTCAAGTTATTCGTGATACTGGAAGTCCTGATACAACTCATAGTGTTGATTTACCATTAACAACTACTACTAGCTGTAAAAATATGTGTGGACCTCCTAATCGTTGTTCTATTACCGGACAACAATGTATGGCTGATATTGATTGTCCTGGATGTCAACCATTAGTTCCTCCACTTCCTCCAAATACTGGAGAAAATATTGTTGGTAATGATGATGCTGGAAAGTTAACCGCAGGAGTTACGCCTAATTATTCTCCTTTAACTACCGGATTTGGAACTCAAGCTAGAATTTATACTAAGGATAAATTTGAAAAACCTGCTATGCCTGATTTTGGTAAAAATACTTGGTCTGATAAATTTATTAAAGGACGTAAATTATTTGATGATAGATACAAACCATCAGGATTAAAAAATATGCCTTCTTATTCTGATAGATATTCAATCACAGGTGAGTTTGTTGATGAAGGACCACTCGCATCAAACGCATATTTAACTTAATTATTCTTATCAATTGTTACTACCTTAGCTATTTTTTTTACTATTTTATCTGCCTTTTCTGCGTCGTTATCTCCGGAACCACCCATTGCCTCAACAACAATATGATTATATTGGTCGCTCTTTTTGGAATCGCTATAAATACAATCCGGGTACTTCGCCTTCCATTCAGGTAACGCACAAATGTTCTTATGGGAAATGTATTTGATTGCCTTTTTAATTTTCTTATTATCAGGGTCTTCTTTTTCCCATACATTTGCATCCTTAACATACAAGGATTCCCTTTTGGGGTCGCTACAATGGACTGGTCTCATATTTTCCTCTAAAGCATTGAGATGCTTTATTATTAGCTTAGACATTCCATTAACGTATCCTAATTCACCTATGCTTTCAATATCGGATAGCTGAATTTTAATAGAATCAACGAAATCCATAATATTCATTGCGTTTTTACAGGTTTCATTTAAAAACACATTAAGATTAAAAGATTTATTGTTACTATTTATATTTGAATTAATATTATTTGTTGTATTTGTTCCATTTTTCATTACTTCAATAACATTTTTTTGTAATTCTTGATTTTGTTTATGGACTTCATTATTTTGTTTTTGAAACTCGTTATTCTGACTAATTAACTCTTGATTTTGCTTGATGACTTCTAGCACAAGATTAGTTAACATTTTAAATTCATTTTTAGAAAAATCTTCTTTATTATTTTCAACACATTTTTTTTTATGTCTCCATAAGCCTGCTCTGTCTTTATATATTTTATTACAATTATTACACATATATTTATTATTTTGCTCTAAATCCTCATTTATTGTTGCTTTTGTTGATTTTTGTTGTTTCTTATGTTTTGTTGTCAAAATATGTCTATCATAGTTATATTTTTTAAAGCAATTATAATCACAAAATTCACAATAAAATGTATTTTTCTTTGATTGCTCGTTTTGCTCGTTTTTTGTTGTCATTTGTTATATATTTATACAACATAAAAGTTTCCTAAATACTTTTTCATACAAATAATAAAAAAAATATGCTAACAAAATAAAAAAAATATAAAAAGTCGTCAGACGTTAATTTTTATTTATGCAGTAAAAACGCGTTTTTCGCAAAAGTCCTTGTCCACTTTTCAAAATTGGACATTTTTTTTGTCCATTTTTACTTTTTTGATTCACTTTCTGAAACACAAATTTGCGATTTTTAAATAATATATTGGCAAAGTAACTTAAAGAAAATTAGCTAAACTTTTAAAAAAGTAAAAATAATTAAAATTTATATTAAATATACAATATATTCTACAATCTACAATCTACAATACTATTTATTTTTGGGATTTTTTCCCCTTTTTCATTTTCAGTTTTATTCTGGTATCGTACTCCTCGATTGCTTTGTAGGCTCCGTATACTCTGATAGGCGGGCATTCGTCAAACGCAGGATTTACACGACATGGGACAAATTTGTGAACTATGTAGGTGCTCTGTTTACGTAAGTCTTGCAAAATATCCGGACGCATTTTTTCAGTGCGATGGCTAATATAGACTTTGATTTGTTTTCGCATATATTTTGCGTCCCAGTGCTGGTAACAGGTTTGGCCTTTTAAGTATCCGTCAAAATCAGGCGATTCAAGCTGAATTATACTGTTTAAAACGTAACCGACGTGAGGTTTCGACCATCCTTCGATTAAACTCATAATGTGTTCGGTATTTTCAATAACCCATCTGTCGAAAAACTCAAATTTAACCAAAACCCTTTGTTCCGCTACGACTGGAGAAAATTCTCCAACAAGTCTTTGAATACATTCAGGCAGACAATTAATACGGGCAAGTAAGTTTTTTTCAAATAGTTTTTCTTCAGTGGTAGAGTTCATTTTATAAATAGGTTGTAAGGTACTACAATTATATGAGGTTTGGAAAATAATGATTTTATTTAATAGTGCTTTCAGTGGTTTGCTTTGTCTTATGAAAGAAATTTCCTTGGCTTAAGAATGGTATCTTCAAACGTTTTTCAGTTTTCTATTAATATCTTAAACCGATTTTCAGTTTTTATTATTATTTATTTTTCAACATATAATATAAAATGGCTACTAAATTTGAAAATGGATTATTTATTTTTCGTCGTGACTTTAGAATAATAGATAATAATGGTCTTAATTTATTAAATGAAAAGTGTAAAAATATTTATACAATATTTATTTTTACACCAGAACAAGTTGGTTCGGGAAATAAATACAAGTCAGACAATGCGGTTCAGTTTATGATTAAAAGCTTACAAGATTTAGCGTCTCAAATTTCTAAAAATGGTGGACACTTATTTACATTTTTCGGTCATAATGAAAAAGTAGTTGCCGATTGTATTAAAGCGTGGAATATAGATGTTGTTTGCTTTAATATTGATATAACTCCATATGCTAGAGAGAGAGACACAAAGATAATTAAGCTATGCGAGCATTTGAAAACCTATGTTATGTACGATTATGATTATTACTTACACCAACCTGGAACAATCGTAAATGGTTCCGGTGAACCATACCAAAAATTTACGCCTTACTACCAAACTGCGATGAAAAAGAAAGTAGACCCTCCAGCTAAAATGAGAAAATTACATTTATCTAAAAGTAGCGCCCAGGTTTCTAATAAAATAAGCTTAGAACAAGCTATGAAAAAATTTGTTGGAAATGAAAATCCTGATATTTTAGTTCACGGTGGTAGAACAGAAGCAATTAAAACATTAAAAACTGCTCTTAGAACCCAAGGCCATTATTCTAAAACACACAATGAATTAGATAAGCAGACAACTCAATTAAGTGCGTATATTAAATTTGGATGTATATCAATCAGAGAAGCATATAAGGCTCTTCATTCAAAAACCGCTATTATTAGACAATTATATTGGCGCGATTTTTATGCGAATGTTTTATATTCATTCCCAAAAGTTTTAGGTCAAGCATTAAAACCAAAATATAACAAAATTCATTGGCATCACAATTCAAATTGGTTTAAAAAATGGTGTGATGGAGTGACCGGGTTTCCTATTGTTGATGCTGGAATGAGACAACTAAACGCTACAGGCTATATGCATAATAGAGCCAGATTAATTGTTGCTTCTTTTTTAATCAAAACATTATTAATAGATTGGAAAAAAGGAGAAGAATATTTTGCATCAAAATTAACAGATTATGACCCAGCAAGCAACAACGCTAATTGGCAATGGACTGCTAGTACAGGTGCGGATTCTCAACCATTTTTTAGAATTTTTAATCCGTGGCGTCAAACAGAAGAATATGACCCTGAATGTGATTACATTAAAAAATGGATTCCAGAATTAGAAGACATTCCTACAAAGGATATTTTTAAATGGGATACTGAATATGTAAAATATAAAGATATTAAATATCCTAAACCAATATGCGTGTATGAAGAACAAAAAGAAAAGGTTCTTAAGATGTATAAGGATGCGCTTTATTAAATTTTATGCGTCTTCAAATTCATAAACTGCTTTCATCATTTCAACTAATTCTTTTATTGTATTTTTCATTTCTTTAATATCGGTTTTTATTATTTTTATATCATTTTGTAAACCTATATAATCATTTTTATTAATAGTAATTAATACATTATCGATTTGTGTAGTTTTTATTTTTCCTTTTGTTTGTTTTTCCATTAGTTGTCTTTTTTCCATTTGTTCTCTTTTTTCTATAGTTTGTTTAATAGAATCATAATCTAATTTTGTTTTATTAATTATTTCTTCAGTAGAAATATTTTTTAAATGCATTTTGTAAGCAATTTCTCTGCGTCGTGAATTAATACCTCCAATTGTTCTACTGTGTTCTTGTGCTATTGCTCCAATATCTAGATTATTATTAAGCTCTTCTAATAATAAAATTTCTTCCTCATCAGTCCATTTTTGTCCCATGTTAGAAGGATATTCTTTATCTTCATTAGATATTCTTACCATGTCCCAATATCTTTTATCTTTATACATTTTATAATAAAATTAATATAAATTTAAGTTTATTTTATTATAAAATAATTATTAATATAATTTTTATTTTAAGTAGCATATCCTAAACCAATTGTGGATTATGCTAAACAAAAAGAGATATCTATTAAGATGTATAAAGATGCTTTGTATTAAGCCAAATTATTTTTTACTTTCAAAATATATGCCATCTTTTCCGCAAAATTTTTCATCTTTTCTACACGAAAGAGCATAGAAATTAACTGTTTCTCCTGAATTAGGTAAAAAATAACCATTTCTTTTACATTTTCCCAAGTCATCATATTCTTTATTATTTTCAACATGTTTAATAAAACTTTTACAATCTACACATTTTGGAAAAAAATCTTTTGAACTTGTAACAATTTTTCTGATTTGAATCATTATTTAATTAATTAAATAATTATTTTTAAGCTATTTATAATAAATTAATAAAAATATTATTTAGGTAGCATATTGTAAGCCAGCATTGCCACCAACAAAAGTAACCAAATTTATTCTCTCTTCAAAGAGAACTAAATTGAAATTGTAATCATAAATTCTCCATGTTGGCTTATTTATACCTATAATATCACCTGTTTCTGGGTCACAAATAGTTAGAACTTGTGCTAATGGGTCTAATTGTGGAGTAATAGTTGTAAATTCAAATTCTATCTGATTAAAACGATTCATATTAATCGCACCTGATGGCTGTAAATTATAAGGTGATGTATCTAGACAAAAATTATAACAATACAACCCTTCTGGAGCATTACTGGCTGTTCTAGTATATTTTTCAATATAATTGTAAACTCCTGCTGGCTGAATATTCTCTCTATATTGGCCGTCCAAAAGGATTCCAAGACCTAATAATATTTGTTTAATATTTTGCATACTATAATCACCAGTAATCATTAGACCAGTTAATGTTCCGTCAGGATTTAATCCAGGACCAAGTGTGTCCGGAGGTGGATTAGGATTTGGATAACTGCCAGATGTAGGTGCGAGTTGTAAATCATTTGGTATATAATTATACGGCCAGTTTGTGTAATTAGACCATTCATTTCTCAAATTAGCATCACTTCGCTGTAAATACCACATCCAACTTGTTACTAAACCAATTGAGTCTAATTGTATCTTATTTGCGCCAGTTACATTGTAGAAAACACTCTCTTGAACTTGCTTGAATAAATATTTTTGCTCGTTTTTTGCGAAAAGTTGGTTTTCATCATTAGAGAGAAAAGCATAAGTGCAATTTAAATGTATGTCTGAGTTCCAAATTGTTCTTGTATCGAGATATGATGTAGGACCTAACTCAATATCTGGTGGAGGTTGTAAAAAACGATAAAATTGTTGATAATATTGGTTAAAATTTGGTGCAATATAAGGAAAATTATTTGTGTAATCAAATACGTCACGGATTCTGAATAATTCATTAATTGGTCTAAATGTAACTGTTATTTGTAATTCATTATATTGTAAAGCTACTAAAGGAAAAGCCATTTGACTTTTTAAACCGAACCACGAATTCAATGGAATATAAATTATTCTGCCTCTAATACTTGGTTCAGCTCCGGCAGGATTAGTTGTATAATAAGCATTTGGATATGCGTTTACACGAGTGCCAGCATTAGCTGGATCATTTAGCTCTGGTACATTTCCCGACATTTGGTCGAATAATGCTTTCTTCGTTCCGCTAAAGTCTCTCTGGACTGCCGATAAAAGATATTGTCCCGAATATTGTTGGAGTGTTTGGTTTCCACAAGTGATTAATATTTTGCTTACCATTTGTGCTCCGATATTGTCAATCCATTTAAAATCATATCCAACCCAAGGGGTGTATCCTGGGGTACCATCAGGATTTGTTATTTCTTGGGGCGGCATGATAGGAGACCATATGTTTGGTAATTCTACACTTAAATAACAGTCCATAAGCAAATCAGCATACCGTTTCACTCTAAAGGTAAACGTAGATTCTTCATTAAGACGTAATGTTCGAGCGCCTTCAAAATCAAGGCGAAATTTTTGAAGACCAAAGTTTGTGTATTTTTGATAAACTGCCTTGTAAAAGGTCTTGCTTGGATTACCGTTTAAGATAACACTCTGTTGACCTTCACTGACTAATGATAACAAACCTCCTCCCATGATTATAATTAATATATATAGTTATTTAATTCTAAATCAATTATATCCGGTATATTATAATTTAATTATTTCTAATATAAACTTAAATATTTAATATTAATAAATTAAATGGTTTTTATATACGTACTTCAGTTAGAAGAAGGCAAATATTATATTGGAAAAACAAATAATCCATCTTTTCGGTTAGAAAATCACTTTAATTCAAATGGTTCAGCTTGGACTAAAAAATACAAACCAATAAAAGTAATAGAATTATTACCAGATTGCGATGATTATGACGAGGATAAATACACAAGAAAATATATGGATAAATATGGTATGGATAATGTTCGTGGTGGTAGTTTTTGTGAAATTAAGTTAAATGAAAACAACATAGCTACTCTAAATCAAATGAGTAATGGAACGAACAATAAATGTTTTGTATGTGGTAGTGAAGAGCATTTTGCTAAGGATTGTGAAAAAGATGAATGTTGGGAAACTGATGATAGTGATGAATATGAAACTGATGATAGCGATGAATATGAAGAAGTATGGTGCTGTGAAAATTGTGGAAAAGAATTTGAGGAAGAATATAAATGTGAATATCACGCAAAATATTGTAATAAAAAATCAAATGAAAATGTTATTTGTTTTAGGTGTGGAAGAGAAGGTCATTATTCTACAAGTTGTTATGCTTCAAAACACATTAAAGGATATTATCTAAAATAAATATAAAAAAATATTTTTTATTTTAAAAATAATATAATATATTAAAGTATGTCTGATAAAATAGCTGTTCCATCTAATCCATTAAATTCAGCTATAAGTTCAATAACTAATATGAAAGAAGATTTTATAAGCAATATGATTTTAGGCTTTATTTTATTATTAGTTATTCTGATAATTGTATACATAATATATTTAACAAAATTATCTAGCAAGGAGTGTGATTATATGAATGACATATATAGTACATTAGATGGTAATATCCGTTCTATTAATTCTAGTGACCCTGATTGTGGTTATAATTTAAACGAGTATTATGTTAAAACAGCATATAATTGTTGTTCGGGCGGTTCGTACAAAAACGACTTTACAAATATTTGTAATCTAAAAGCAGTTTTAAAGCAAGGCGTAAGAGGTTTGGATTTTGAAATATATTCCATTGATAATAAGCCAGTCGTAGCGACCTCAACAACAGATAATTACTACATAAAAGAAACCTATAATTCTGTAGATTTTAATGATGTTATGAATACAATTCAAAATTATGCTTTTTCGACTAGCACCGCACCAAATCCTACAGACCCAGTATTAGTTCATTTGCGTTTCATGTCGAATAATCAAAGTATGTATTCTAATTTAGCAAATATTTTTAAATCGTATGATACAATATTGCTAGGTAAAGAATACAGTTATGAAATGGCTGGGCATAATCTTAATGGTGAGCCCTTGCTGAATTTTATGAATAAAGTAATACTTATTTTTGACCGAAGCAATACTGCTTTTTTAGAAAATCAAGATTTAATGGAATACGTAAACATGACAAGTAATTCTATTTTTATGAGAGCGTATAGTTATTACGATGTAAAAAATAATCCAGATTTAGATGAATTGAGAGAATACAACAAAAGAAATATGACAATTGTATTTCCAGATAGCGGTTCTAATCCTGACAATCCAAATGGCGTTTTATCAAGAGATGCCGGGTGCCAAATGGTAGCAATGCGATATCAAACAGTAGATAATTATTTGCTACAAAACACAATGTTTTTTGATAATTGTGGATATGCTTTTTGTTTGAAACCAGAAAATCTAAGATACAAGCCTGTTACAATTCCAAATCCAATACCGCAAGACCCAGCGTTATCATATGCTACACGAAACGTGACAACAGATTTTTATAGTTTCGATTTTTAAATTTAAATATTTAAAATAATATATACTTAAAAAATAAATATATATTATTAGTAAATGGGTCTATTTCAATCAAAACCTATAAATAATAATCAAATAACTCAAAAAGAACCTGACATAAATAATATATTAATTCCAAAAGAAGAAAATACCCCCACATATACAGAAGAGTTCAAACAAACTGATAACGTAGATACTAAATCAACTGAAATAATTGAACCTACATATACAGAAGACTTTAAAACAGAGCCTACATATATAGAAGACTTTAAAACAGAGCCTACATATACTGAAGAGGTTAAATCTAATGAGACAGTTGAAGTGAGTTATACAGAAAATACTGATTCAACAGTACAAAGTATTGTTTCAGATGATATTTGTGTTGAAGATTTTGATTCTTCTAGTGTTACAGAAACTGTTAGTTTAGAACAAGTTAAATCGACAGAGGAGGCAAATCCTGTAGAAGAAGAAACCCCTGTAGAAGAAGTAAATAATGCTGAAGAATCAAACCCTGCTGAAGAATCTGACCCTGTAGAAGAAAACAAAAAGAAGAGAAAATCCAAGCGTAATAAGAAACAAGTAACAACGGTTTAAATCATTTTCTATGCTTTCTAGAACGTTTGGATTTTTATATTTCCTCAAACTGGAGGTCCAGGTGTTGGAGGTAATTCAGGTTCTAATTGTTGAAGTTGATTTTGTTGCGCTTGAATTGCCTTTTGCATTTGTTGCGCTTGAAGTAAATTTGGTTGAGGAGGTAAGTCCATTTCAAAATCATCTATTTGATAATTCATTATTTATATTATAATATTATAGTAATACTTATATTATATTATTATAAGTATTATTATATTATAAGTATTTAAAAATAAATAAAATATATAATAAAAATGTGTTTAAATCTTTCTAAGATTAAAGAAAGAAATGGTGTAAACCATGATTGCCCTGTGTGTAGAAATACAAAAAAAACTCCAAATTTAGTAGGTAGATTCATTTTAATAAATGACTATACATTTAAATGTAGTGGTTGTAATAGTATATTTAATAAAAATAGTATATTTTCGTTTTATTCAGAAAAAAAACCAATAACAATTGATAATGTTATAAAGGTATAAAATATAATACTTATACAAATATTATATAAATATTATATATGAAGCAAAAAAATGTTTGTAAAGATTTATCTTTTGAAGACTGTGAATTAGCAATTTTACGTATAGCAGTTGATAAAGCGGAAGAAAAAATAGGAAAACGGGTAGTAAACTCAGAAGAAGTTCAACAAATAATAAAGATAGTTGAAGACTTTATTAAGAAAAAAAATTTAATATGTTATGGAGGAACAGCCATTAATAATATTTTACCAAAAGAAGACCAGTTTTATGATAAGGATGTTGAAATTCCAGATTACGATTTTTTTACAACTAATGCTCTAGAAGATGCTAAAGAATTAACTAATATTTATTTTAAAGAAGGTTTTACAGATGTTGAAGCTAAATCAGGACAACATCATGGGACATTTAAAGTTTATGTAAATTACATGCCAATTGCTGATTTAACAAATATACCTAAAGAAATTTTTAATTCTTTAAAGAAAGATTCATTAAGAGTAGCAGGTATTTTATATGCTCCACCAAATTTTTTAAGAATGTCTATGTATTTGGAATTGAGTAGACCAGCAGGAGATACCAGCCGTTGGGAAAAGGTTTTAAAAAGACTAACTATTTTAAATAAACATTATCCAATAGCTTCAATAAATTGTCATGATATTGATTTTCAAAGAGAAATGGAAGATAAAACACATGAAGATGAAATATATGAAACAGTTCAAAATACACTTGTTAATCAAAGTGTCATTTTCTTTGGTGGTTATGCTATTTCTCTTTATTCTGAATATATGCCTCGCAATTTACAAAAAAAATTAGAAAAAATAGCTGATTTTGATGTATTGTCAAATGACCCTGAAACAACATGTGAAATAGTTAAAGAACGTTTAAAAGATATTGGTATTAAAAATGTTAAAATTTTAAAAAGAAGTTCGGTTGGTGAAATTGTACCAGAACATTATGAAATTAAAGTAGGTAATGATTCTATTGTTTTTGTATATAAACCAATAGGATGCCATAGTTATAATATAATTAAACATAAAGGACAGCATGTCAAAATAGCTACTATTGATACAATGTTGAGTTTTTATCTAGCATTTTTATACACTAATAGACCTTATTATACAGAGTTTTCTGATAGAATTTTATGTATGTCTAAATTTTTATTTGAAGTACAACAAAAAAATAGATTACAACAAAAAGGGGTTTTAAAAAGATTTAGTATTACTTGTTACGGTCATCAAGATTCTATTGAAGAATTAAGAGCAAAAAAGGCTGAAAAATTTAAAGAATTAAAAAATAAAAAGGGAACAAAAGAGTATAATGAGTGGTTTTTAAATTATCGACCTGATGAAAAAAATATCAAAAAAGTTAGTATTAAAAGTTTAAAAATGACGAAAACTACAAAAAATAAGTCTAAACTAAAAAAAAAGAACTACACATTTAATTTTTGGGGAAAAAGAAAAACTCGTAAAAATAAAAATTAAAAAATAAATATTTAAGAGAATTTTATTATTAATATTTTATATTAACATTTTTATCTTTTAATATAATATAATGTCTAGTTGTTGTGAAAAAATCTACAGGTATAACACTCAAGCAGATATGAAAGATTTATCATATGCTGATATTTTATCACTTGACCCAGATGATGTTAGTTTTGAAACTGAAACTCAAACAGGAGGGTTTCCTTTATCAGCTGATAAAATGAAAGCATTAAAAAGTTTATTATCTTATAAAAGAACATTAGAAGAAACTAATGCTGAATTAATTGTAGAAAATAATCGTTTTTTAACAAAAACTCAATCACAATTTAGTTTAGTTCCCGCTGAAGGAAGTTTAGAAATAAATGTGTTAATTGATAAAAACTTAACATATATTTCTGGAAATTCAATAATTATTACTAATTTAGATAATCCTTTACTAACAAAGTTTGAAGCAACAGTAGTTTCTTATATTAGTTCTACAGGATTATTAACTTTTACTGATATAGTTAATTTAAAAGGAACTTGGACTGTTAGTACATCTGCTGTTGTCAATTTAGATGGTATTGATGGATTACCTGGACCAAAAGGAGATACTGGACCAAAAGGAGATAAAGGAGCTACTGGTGGTAAAGGAGATACTGGACCAAAAGGAGATAAAGGAGACATTGGAGCAACTGGATTAAAAGGTGACCAAGGACCAACCGGATTAAAAGGAGACCAAGGAGCTACTGGTGATAAAGGAGATACTGGACCAAAAGGAGATAAAGGAGACATTGGAGCAACTGGATTAAAAGGAGACAAAGGAGATGTTGGAGCAACAGGTCCTGTTGGAAGTTTAGTTTCTGGGATAATGATGGCCAGTGGCACTCTTGCTGGAAACGCCACAGGTACATTTTCAGTAGGTTCAGACACAAATACGTTAAAATTTATATCTGCTAATGCTTTTATTACTATTGCTGATTCAGTTGCAGGAACTGCCTATTTTCAAGTTTCATCAATGGATTCCGCTAATGGATCAATGACAATTAAAAATTTAGCTGGTGTCACTGCCAATTGGGTTGCAGGAGCAAATTTTACAATTGCTGGTCCAAGAGGTTTTCAAGGAGCACATGGTGCTACAGGTTCAAAAGGAGATATTGGACCAACAGGTATACAAGGACCAACCGGATTAAAAGGTGACCAAGGACCCGCAGGTGATAAAGGAGCTGTTGGAGATAAAGGAGTTTCTGGCGATAAAGGAGAAGTTGGCGATAAAGGAGCTGTTGGAGATAAAGGCGATAAAGGAGCTGTTGGAGATAAAGGCGATAAAGGAGAAGTTGGAGACAAAGGAGCTGTTGGAGATAAAGGCGATAAAGGAGAAGTTGGTGATAAAGGAGTTTCTGGCGATAAAGGACTTGTTGGTGATAAAGGAGAAGTTGGTGATAAAGGACATAAAGGAGACAAAGGAGAAGTTGGTGATAAAGGAGCTTCTGGCGATAAAGGTCTTGTTGGAGACAAAGGCGATAAAGGAGAAGTTGGCGATAAAGGTCTTGTTGGAGATAAAGGAGCTTCTGGCGATAAAGGTCTTGTTGGTGATAAAGGAGCTTCTGGCGATAAAGGTCTTGTTGGAGACAAAGGAGACAAAGGAGAAGTTGGTGATAAAGGAGCTTCTGGCGATAAAGGTCTTGTTGGAGACAAAGGAGACAAAGGAGAAGTTGGTGATAAAGGACTTGTCGGAGATAAAGGACTT
>Ga0255138_1000166_pt1 | contig 18442 bp, 8 predicted proteins | sample Law_Colum_RepA_8_FD_188545 | JGI IMG/M metagenome (GOLD analysis project Ga0255138, IMG submission 188545) | Freshwater microbial communities from St. Lawrence River, New York, United States - Law_Colum_RepA_8d | ecosystem: Environmental > Aquatic > Freshwater > River | place: USA: New York... | reverse complement strand
ATTGTATTTTGACAAATATATGTACAGTTAACAAAATATACTCGATTGATAATTTTGTCTTTATTGTAAAATATATTCACGATAAACATGATATTCTCAAATCAAATTCGTCAATTGACATAAGTAAGTTTTGTTCATATGCATTGAATATTGGGTTTTTTGATATAGAATATTTTCACAAATATGTTGGTTTATCAAATCCAACACATTATCAATTACATTACAATTCAATATATAATATTATTTTAGGAAAAAACAATATTGATGCCATAAAATATTTGCACAAATATATTGGATATTCAAAAAAAGATTTTAAGATGATTAATAATGTTAGCAGCAGTATTATTTGCACTAGAAACGTAAAGATTTTAGAATATTTCCATAAAAATATTGGATTTACAAAACAAGATTTTGAAGTTATAACTAACACTACATATTTATATTTATTTCGTGTAGACGATGTTGATATTTTTAAATATTTACATAAGGAAATTGGATTTTCTAAAGAAGATTTTCAACGCATTTACAATATAATATGTTTTACACCGTGTAAAAGGATATTTAAATATTGTTAAATTTTTGCATAAAGATGTTGGTTTTACAAAAAAAGATTTTTATGCAAATGGTTGTTCAATTATACATGATGATATTTTGAAATATTTACATGAAGAATTTGGATTGGTGTGTGATTGATGTATTGTCTGAATATTGTTCTTATCAAATGACGCTTAGGTGAGCTTGCGAGCCGAAAAGACACATAAATCTGGTGAATATTAATATCGTCCAAATCCCATGTTTCATTAAATGACGCTTCGGCGAGCTTGCGAGCCCACAAGACACACAAATTTGGTAAACATTAATATCGTCTAGATCTCAAGTTTCATTAAATGACGCTTCGGCGAGCTTGCGAGCCGAAAAGACACATAAATCTGGTAAATATTAATATTATCCAAATCCCAAGTTTCATTGAATGACGCTTCGGCAAGCTTGCGAACCGAAAAGACACATAAATCTGGTAAATATTAATATTATCCAAATCCCAAGTTTCATTAAATGACGCTTCGGTGAGCTTGCGAGCAGAAAAGACACATAAATTTGGCAAATATTAATATCATCCAAATCCCATGTTTCATTGAATGACGCTTCGGTGAGCTTGCGAGCAGAAAAGACACATAAATCTGGTAAATATTAACATTGTTCGAATATTGGTTTCATCAAATAACGCTTCGGCGAGCTTGCGAGCCGAAAAGACACATAAATCTGGTAAATATTAATATTGTCCGAATATTGGTTTCATTAAATAACGCTTCGGCGAGCTTGCGAGCCGAAAAGACGCATAAATCTGGTAAATATTAATATCGTCCGAATATTGGTTTCATTATACTTCATTGAATGAAGTATAATGACGCTTCGGCGAGCTTGCAAGCCGAAAAGACGATATTTATTTGGTAATTATTAATATCGTCTGAATCTTGGTTTCATTTAACAACGTTTCTAACGAGTCTATGTCATACATTTACTTATTAAGTAACAAACATATCTTTACCAATCTCATTAATTGTTGTGAATTGTAATGTAAATGAATAATTATCATTAAAATCATATAAATTCCCATAAATGTCCCTAAATTCTATTTCTATTTTATTTATTCTCTTAATTGGTTCAGTAAATCTCACAACATAAGTATTTAAATTCAAATTTAATCTTGCAAATACATTGTCAACTAAAAATGTGCATGTTTTATTACACATACCAAAATTAATATTTGTCATCATATTATTGCTATTTACATCCATATCATTCAATAAAACAACAATTTGATTATTGTCTGTAATTAATAATTCATTTGGTTTTATACATAATTCATCAGTAAAACCATAATTATTAAATTTAAATATATTCGGTGTAGTGATTATTACATTATTTCCACCATTTGTATTTCCAATATCATTAACTAAATTAACATTATTAATAACATAACAATATGTGTTTTCATCTATTATTTCACTGATAATAAATGTCCCATTAACATTTACACCATCTACTGTCAATGCACCTGAAACATTAATTTTCGTACCAACTACATACATATTATTTTCTTGTTTAACAATAACTTTATAACTTGCAAGACCAATTAATGTAACTGATAATATTGGTTTTATTAATATATTAACAATCTTACTTGTGAAATTTATATAATTACCACACAGACTATATGTAACTGTATATGAATATTTACCATTATCAGATGCACATTTATTTAATAATGTCTGTATTGTATTTGCCAAACAATCAGGTAAATATATTCCATGATTAATTTTCAAACAATATTCTTTATCACCATCATTCATATTTTTCCATCTTATTATGTCATTCTTACATGATATATTGTCTGGTTGTGGAAATAATGGTTTTATTAATTTAATCATAAATACATTATACAAAGGTATGGGTAATTGTAATGTGTATTTTGATAAACATTGATCTTTTGGTTCTTGTATAACTCTGGCAAGTGTCATACAATCATTACCAAAACATTTATCTAAATATCCAAACATACATAGATTTACAATAATATTACTACATGATATATTACATATATTATATATTGTGCATTCATTAAATACAATTCCACCATAATGATTAAATATTAAAGTCATGTTGAATGGTGATTTTTCACAATAAACACTTTGATCTGGCCCAATATATTCATATGGTAACTCAATCATAAATTTATCATTTGATTTAACAAAAATAATTTTATGTTTTTGGTTTATAAAATTAATTGGAATATTTCCAATATGTGTATCATTCACTCCCTTAACCCCACATATATTAACAAACAGATTATTTAAACATATAATTTTATCATAATTATCATCTGATATTGTTACATTTGGATTTGTATATATAGTCATATACTTACCTTTTAATTCGAATGCATATGATTCTTTATTAACAAATGATCTTAATATAGTTTTTTTGTCACATAACCCATTAATAACTATTCTAGATCCTATTTCATATTCACAGGGCAAAGACGATATTGTTATTAATAATGTGTTGTTTATTATTCTTAATGACATTGGACATAACAATTGATTTTGTGACAAGACTATATTTGGTTCATTAAATAACAATTTACTATTAATATTAACATTAATCGAATCATATTTATACTTCATTTTATCATCTGAATAATTATAATCAGCAAAATATTGGTTAACTTGTTCCATATTAGGATTGTCCATTACTAATTTGAGTGAAAAAAAAATTGAAATAATAAGTGCCAAGATTGTAATAGTTAATTATATGCAAAAAAATGACATCTTGTTATAACTGTGGTTTGGATCTTCATCTTCAAATGATGAGAAATAAAACATATACTGGAAAAACCATATGTGCATTTTGTTGGATATCACATTCATGTGATACTGATGATGAAGCATATGGAAGCAATGGATGTACTAGATCTGACATTAACGAACATATGAAGACATTTAGATATTGTGAACCATGTCTAACTGCAAAATTAGCAAAATATTCAACAAGAGAACAGAAACTAAATTTTCTGGCAACATGTTCACGTGAACAACAATTACAAGAATGGAATAGTTTTTGTTCCAATGTGAGAAACTCAGAAAGAGCAGCCAAACGACAAAATGACACTTTTGCAAATGCACTATTGTCAATGCCAATTATGGGAAAATTAGGATTGTCTTTTTGAAATATATTTATTTATTATGGCATATATTACCAAAAAAAATTGAAATAATAAGTTTAGATTAAATTAGAAATATATATATTCAATACTATATGAGCGATACTGATACACAATCTTCATCATCACTTGATAGTGTGGAATCTATTGAGGATATAAAGCCCAAAGGTAAAGCCAAGAAGGTCGTATCTGAATCTAGTTCTGAGGATGAAAAACCCAAGACAAAGGGCAAAGTTAAGGCTGAGGACAGATATAAAGAAACAAATCTTAAAGCTCATACATTAAGAAAACCTGATATATTGATGGGTTCTATTAAAACAAGTAATAATGAATTATATACATGGAATCCTAAAAAGAAAATAATTCAATGGGAAAAAATAGATTTTAATCCTGGTTTTTATAAGATATTTGATGAAGCATTCACAAATGCACGTGATCATATTACTCGTACAAAATCATATAAAGGAAATCGCAAATGTAACACCATAAAAGTTGATATAAATCAAGAAGATGGATCAATATCTATATATAACAATGGTGAAGGTATTGAAGTTGTTATGCATGAAACTAAAAAGGTATGGATACCTGAATTTGTTATGACTAATATGTTGGTGTCAGAAAACTATTACAGTGATGATGAAACTGATATTGATAAATTAACGGTTGGTGGTAAAAATGGTGTTGGTATTAAATTAACCAGTTTATATTCTACCAAATTTGTAGTTGAAACTCTTGATAGTACTAGAAAATTAAAATATAAACAAACATACACTGATAATTTAGGAACAAATGAAAAAGAACCTGATAAAGTCATTGAAGGTGCAATTGGTGAACCTAAAATTGAAAAAGTGTCTGATAAAGAAAATATTCCATACACTAAAGTAACATATTGGCCAGACTATAAACGTTTCGGATTTAAGAAAATGACAGATGATATGAAAAATGTGTTAATTAAAAGAGTATATGATATGACATCATGTGTTGATGATTATGTAACTATATGTTTAAATGGAAAAGAAATAGCTAATAAATCATTCAAAGAATATATCAACATGCATTATGAAAAGAAACCGACTATAATTTATGATGATGATACATGCAATAGTAGATGGAAAGTTGCGGCTGTATATGATCCCAATTCAAATGGTAAACAAGAATCATTTGTTAATGGCATATGGACATATAGAGGAGGAACACATGTTGATCATATATTTACACAGATATATAAAGTTGTTTCGGATCACATTAAAGACAAACACCCAGATTTAATAATACAGAAAAACCATGTATTGGATAATTTAACATTATTTGTATCGAGTGTTATTGAAGCTCCAGATTTTGATTCTCAATGCAAAGAATTATTAACAACACCAGTTAGTAATTATAGTCGTGTTGGGAAAGGCAAAAAGGCACATAAAGATGCTAAATGTAAATTGTCAGATGATTTTAAGAAACAAATTAAAACATCAAAATTAATTGAGGCGGTTATTGCACTAGCTAAACATAAGGGAGATATGACATTAAAACATACAGATGGCAAACAATTAAATAATATTGATGTTCCAAAATTAGTTGATGCTAGAAATGCTGGAAAGAAAGGTAAAATTAGTAATACAATTATGATATTTTGCGAAGGAGATTCAGCACATAAAACAGCTATAAGAGGTATTGATGTATTGGGTAGAGATAATGTTGGTGCATTTCCATTGAAAGGAAAAGTAAGCAATACTAAAAAAGCATCTGAAGCTAAATTAGCTGAAAACGCAGAATTTGTCAATATTAAGAAAATATTGGGACTAAAACAAGGTGAAATATATAATGACACTAAAAATTTAAGATATGGATCAGTATTGATATTAACAGATTCAGATACAGATGGATTCCATATTAAAGGATTATTATTAAACATGTTTTCGACATTTTGGCCATCATTGTTAGATATAGGTTATGTGTGGACATTAAATACACCAAGTATAAAGTTATATAAACCTGCAGATAATAAATGTCAAGGAAAGCCATTAGAAGTCTTTTATTCGAAGAGAGATTACGAAAGTTGGTTGGAAGATAATGAGGGACATAAAAACAAAATTAAATATTACAAAGGACTTGGGACATTAAAAGATTTTGAACAAAGAGAAGTTTTCCAAGATTTTTATAATAAAGTCATTAAATTTAGGTTGAACAAAGAAATTGGTGAGATTGAAAGACAAGAAATGGAACAAAAATTACAGAAAAAAAAAGGGAAAAAGAAATCATCGAAAAAGAATAAGTCCGAATCTGATTCTGATTCTGAATCAAGATCAAGATCAAGTAAATCTGAATCGGGTAGTGAATCAGATTGTTCAGTTGTTAGTAGCAAATCATCAATTTCTGGTAATAAACCCAAACCCAAGAGATCTAAAAAGAAGGCAATTATTGAAGCTACACCAGATAAGAGATTTGTTGATCATGAAGCTATTAAGGCTATTAATTTAGCTTTTGATAAAGAGAGAGAAGATGATAGAAAAGAATGGATATTGGACAATTTAAAAACAGAAACATTGGATACAACAATGAATGAAGTAGATATATCTGATTTTATTCACCATGATTTAGTTCAATTTTCAATTGAAGATGTTTCTAGATCACTTCCGTCGATTATGGATGGATTTAAACCATCATTACGTAAAATTATGCATGTTTGTTTCAAAAGAGAAATAGGACATAGAGTTGATCCAATTAAAGTTGAGAATTTGGCTGGTAAAGTTAGTGCTGATACATCATATCATCATGGTAATGCTAGTTTGACTGGTGCCATTGTTGGATTGGCTCAAGATTTCCCTGGAGCTAATAATTTAAATTTGCTATTTCCAGATGGAGAATTTGGAGCAAGAACTGATGGGGGAAAAACTGCAGCACAACCAAGATATATATTTACATTTTTAGAAAACATTACTGAATATATTTATAGGAATGATGATAATTCTATATTGAATTGGTTAGTTGAAGATGGTACAAAAGTAGAACCTGAATATTTTGCACCGATTATACCCATGATATTAGTTAATGGATCAAGAGGTATAGGTACTGGATTTTCTACAAATATTCCATCATGTAATGTGATTGATATTGTGAAGAATTTGAGAAAATTAATTAATGGTGACGAGGCAGAAAATTTAACACCATGGTACAGAGGATTTAATGGAACAATAACAAAAGTAAATAATACTAAATACTTGTGCAAAGGAAAATATACAATTGAAGGGAACAAAGTTATTATTACTGAAATACCAATTGATGTGTCGATTGAAAAATATATGGAATATGTTAAGGAATTGAAAATAGGTTCAAATGTTATTAAATATGGCAAGAAAAGCAAAGGTAAGGGGAAATCAAAGGTTAAGAAAATAACTGATTCTGTTCTTCAAAAGAAAATACAAAATGAAAAAATTATTGCAATTGATGATAATAATGGTTGTAATCGTGTTTATATTGAATTAACATTTGACAAAAAATTATTAAGAGACTTGATTGATAATAGTGATAAGAAAACAAATGCTTTGGAAAAATATTTGAAATTGACATCAAATATTAACACATCAAATATGTATGCATTTAGCCCTGATGGAAAAATTACAAAATATGATTATTTGACAGATATATTGAGAGATTACAAAGACGAAAGATATAAATTATATGAAAAAAGACGTGAATATGTCATTAAAAAATTAGAAAATGACTTGGACTTAGCTAAATATCGAGCAATGTTTATTAAAGAAGTATCGATTGAAAAGACAATAAAGATGATGAATGAACAAGAAGAATATGTTGTTGAACAATTGGAGAAAAAGAAATATCCAAAACTGGCAATATCTATTGATAATAAAGATAAAGGATATAACTATTTACTTGATATGAGTATGAGATCAATGACAGCAAATAAAATTAAGCAATTAGAAAAAGAACATGATAAACAAAAAGTTATATTGGAAGAATATCGTAAGAAGACAGTCGAAGATATATGGTTGGGTGAATTAGATGAATTTATGAAAATTTATGAAGATTGGTCAAGACAAAAAGATAAGAAGATTGAAGATGACAATGATCCAAAGAAAAGAATGGGGGGCAAAGGTAAACGAACCAAGAGATCTGGAAAAGCAACAGACAAGGATGATGATGATGCTGGTGGAAGTGGTAGCGAATAATTATTAATTTATTGTAGTATGGTATATGCCATATAAAATATTATTTTATTATATATAATAATATTTATCAAATAATTATTGTGGTCCGTTAAATCCACTTATCATTATATTCAAAATATTTATCAAATAATTATTGTGGTCCGTTAAATCCACTTATCATTATATTCAAAATATTTTGTTGTATAATATAATGATAAGTGGATTTAACGGACCATTTGCTATTAATTTGTGGACACAATTACCCGGTACTGGTATGACTATAAACACATCATCAACACAAATTCAATTTGCAGGAACAACTGCCAGATCAAACAGAGCATCATACATGGAAATATTAATGCCAGATGATTATATTATAACATTTGATTGGACTTTTACACCAACAAATTCCAATGAAAGACTATTTGATCCGTTCGGATACTATACCAACACAACTTTGGTTTACTTAACGAATAGGACTGACAGCACCACAGTAACTCCATCATCTGGTTCTGTCAGTTTATATCTAACCAAAAATACTTTGTTCCGATATTTTAAATGGATAAGCAATGTAACAAATTCAACAGCAACAGTAACCAATTTTAAATATCAACAAGTTGAAACATTATCATTTGCCAATAATTTTACTGGAGATTTTGTTCAAGGTAATTGGTTAATTAATAATACCAATGCAGGTACCAGCGTTTCTATTAATTCAACAACCATAACAATGAATGCAAATACGGGATTTGTAGGTGATGGAACAATATCCATAACACCTAATGTTGATAGAATCATTACTTTTGATTGGACTTATAGTGGTATTGATTTATCGACAAATGATTGGTTTGGTTTGTATTTAAACACTAGTCCTGTCTGGATGGCAATTAGTGGAGGCAATCTTACAAATACTAACCCTCCAGGATCACCGCTTTCTGGATCAGTTGGTATATATGTACCTGCCAACACACAATTGCAATTTCTTAAACACGCCAACACATTAACGACATCACAATGCACCGTAACAAATTTCAAATTTGCATCATTATCATCACCAACAGTTCCATGTTTTGCATTGTCAAACATTATTAAATATCAATTACCAAGTGATGCCAGTATTGTTTATAAAAACCAAAGAAATAGTCATTGGATCAATATTAACGATCTTTATTTAACTAGAGACCATGTGGTTAAAGTCAATGACAAATTATTAATTGCTGAAAATGCATCAAGTAATATTGTTAATGAAGAAGATGATGTTGTTGATATCAAAACATCAGATGGAAGATTCATTGTTATTAACAATGTGGAAGTAGCCACTTCTAAATAATAATTTATATTTTTTACATTAAAAATTGATGAATAATCAATTATTATTTTTTGTATATACTATTATCAATATGAAAATAACAATATTAAATGACTTAAATATGTGCAACTCATGTGACAGTCCATGGAATAATATTGATGTGCATCATTATTCAATATCAGATGCAATTAGTTTTTTTGACAGATTTAGAAATAATTGTAAATATCAAGTCATTAATTTAGACAAGAATATATGCAACAATATATTAAAAATAGCGAATATTGGTATTCATACAAATAAAATACCAGAAAGTTTAATTGATGAATTTAATGAAGTTGTTCATTATTTGGAAAATAATAAAATCGTCTCAAATAATGGTATTTTCGTCAGATTAAATTCATATTCACCAAAAGATGGTAAATATGGAACAAATTTATTAATGAATTGGTATAATGTTGTCGAACAGTTATGTACTTCTAAAAGAGTATTTTATGATATGAAAAGAGACAATTGTTTATTGTATTGTTTTGAATATAATAATGATTGGAAAAATGGAATTGAATTTAGAGTTTACATTGTTGACAATGAAATAAGAGCAATATCACAATATGATTTTTATCATCAAATTGATAATAATTATAATTGGAATGATGTTTGTGATAAAATACAAAATTTTTGTCATGACATAATCCAACATGATCAAAATCATGACAATATTATTAAAGGAACTCTGGTTATTGATGTTGTTATATATGATGATATAATCGAATTGATAGAATTTAATTCATTGCAAAGATGTGGATCTTGTCTATTTGATTGGAAAAAAGACATTAATATATTTTTAGGCAATGAAGAACCTGAATTTAGAATTTGTGTTGTGAATTCCCAATAAAAAATGAAAATAAATATCACAATTAATTATGGCAAATATATTGGTAAACAATGAACACAGTTGATAACATAGTACATTGTAATAAATATATTATAATGTTACGGCAACGTCACATGTCATCACATCATAACATATCAATATTTTATTGCATGCAACAGGAATTTATCAATAATAAAACAAAACATATAGTCAACACAAAATTTATTGATAAAAAAAATGTTGACATATTAATAAAATGTGCAAAATATAAAATAAGAGCAGTTCCAATTACTTACAGTATGAATGACGAAGATTTAAAAAAATTTGTTAAATATTTATTTGCAATAAATGATTTTAACATCTTACAGAACAATAATCATATCATTCATAAATTTTATTTCCAATTAGAAAATAACGAAGCATATGACTCGGTTTATAAAAACGGCATTCTTCATGTTATTAAATATTTACATAAAAATATTGGATTAACAAAACAAGATGTCCAAATGAATGATAATTGTGCATGTAGATTGGCTTGTTATGAAGGTCATATTGGCGTTATTAAATATTTACATGAAAAATTTGAATTAACAAAAGAAGATATCCAAATGAATGATAATTATGCATGTCGATTTGCTTGTCAAAATGGTTATATTGATGTTGTTAAATATTTACATCAAGAAATTGGATTAAAAAAAGAAGATTTTCAGTCATGTGATAATTATGCATGTAGATGGGCTTGTCGAAATGGTTATATTGATGTTGTTAAATATTTACATCAAGAAATTGAATTAACAAAACAAGATTTTCAATCGGATAATAATTGTGCATGTCGATGGGCTTGTCAAAATGGTTATTTTGACGTTGTTAAATATTTACATCAAGAAATTGGATTAAAAAAAGAAGATTTTCAATCGCGTGATAATTGTGCATGTCGATTGGCTTGTCATAATGGTCATCTTGATGTTGTTAAATATTTACATCAAGAAATTGAATTGTTAAAAGAAGATTTTCAATCAGATAATAATTATGCATGTGAATATGCTTGTAATAATGGTCATATTGATGTTGTCCAATATTTACATAAAGAAATTGGATTATTAAAAGAAGATTTTCAATCAGATAATAATTATGCATGTGAATATGCTTGTAATAATGGTCATATTGATGTTGTCCAATATTTACATAAAGAAATTGGATTATTAAAAGAAGATTTTCAATCGCGTGATAATTCTGCATGTCGATGGGCTTGTCATAATGGTCATCTTGATGTTGTTAAATATTTACATCAAGAAATTGGATTAACAAAAGAAGATTTTCAATCAACAAAAAATTATGCATGTATATATGCTTGTGTAAATGGACATTTTAATGTTGTTAAATATCTACATAAAGAAATTGGATTGACAAAAGAAGATTTCCGGACATCTGAAAATGATGATGAGTTTATTAATGACGCTCTTATTTGTGCTTGTCAGGAAGGACATATTGATGTTGTTAAATATTTATATGAAGAAATTAAGTTGACAAAACTAGATTTTCAGTCACAAGATAATTCTGCAATTGTTCTTGCTTGTGCACATGGTCAAATTAACATTATTAAATATTTATATGAAGAAATTGGATTATCAAAAGAAGATTTTCAATCAAACTATGATTCTGGTGCATTTATAATGGCTTGTCAATTTGGACATCTCTCTGTTATTAAATATTTACATATAGAAATCGGATTAACAAAAGAATATTTCGAATCTAATGAAAATATTGAATTTTTACGCGAATACTATAATAAAGAAAACATTAATAAAGATCCAATTAATTTTGTTAAATATGATGAAATTATTGAATATGATGACATTGTTAAATATTTAAAACAAGAAATTAAATTAATATATGACAATGTAAATTAATATCATAACTAACATGTTTATGATAATATTTATTTAAATGTAACACCTAAAAAATCATAAAAAATACTTTATACATAAATCATTAACATTTAAAAATGCATATGAGATTGGGCATTAATTATTACATTTCAAGCTTATTAAAGAATCATTTGGCTAAAATTTTGGACGATATTAACATTTATCAAATAAATATAGTCTTTTCGGTTCGCAAGCTCGCCAAACCAACATTTAGACAATATTAATATTATCAAATTAATATCACAAATAAACGAACATGCAAAACATGGTATTTATTAAAACAAAATTAATCAGATATTATTAACAATAATTAATATTTACTTAAAATAAAATTGACGGCTCGAAGTGTTTATAATTTTCAGTTATACAGTAATAGTACGCGACCATTGATTGTTTCTTGAATCGATATTACTTGTAACTCCTGTTATCTGTCACCAAAACAATTCGACATGTCAAACAAAGTTTTTGAACTGTTGAAAAACTGCACCAACGCCGATGGAACAGCCAACATTGATTACGTTGTTAAGACCATAGAAGATGGTATCATGGAAGAGAGTGATCTTGTTGGTTATTTCCAGATTAGTTTTTGCGAGACGCAACTCAATGAGTTACATGGTGCTGTTTTTAGAGCATTCATGAGACAAGCAAAAGATGCTGTCAACAGTGCCAGTGATGCCGAAGAAAGACAGTTTGCAGTTGAAGAACTCAGGAGAATACCGGGAGATTTGAGAAAAATGTTCAACTCAGAGGACTGTATTTTTACAAGAGAAGTTCCAAAAATGTCGAAAGACATTTATGACAAAAAGCATGGCATTTTTGTTCGTGTGTAGAGCTTTATGGGATATAAAGCTTTGGTTTTTTGTTTATTTTGTGTATTTGTATTTGTAAATGATCATAACATCAGAGCTGTTGTAACAATAACATGCTAATTATATGTATTGATTATAATATATTCATCACGAATAAGAAAAATATATGTCATAATTAATATGCGTGAATTAGCAAAAACATTGTATGAATCTGATATAATTACCAATCGTCAATATTCTAAAATTAATGATTTTATTATTAATCATAATGTTGTAAAATTATGTAATTATTTAATAAAATTATTACATACATCTGAATATTTCAAGATTAATGATTTTATTTATGAAATAAATAATGAAATATATTCATGTGTCAAAAAAATAATAGAATTAAATATAAACATTAACGAAATAAATCATCATAAAATATTGTCAATTATATATGAGAAAGGAGACATGAATATAATTAAGCATTTTGAAAATACTGATAATGCGGAATTATTAATAACAAAAGCCGTTCAAAGAGGATATGTCTCAATGATAAAAAATAAATCTATAACTGACTATAACAAATATTATTTATTGGCATGTGAATATGGTCAATTAGAAGTTATTAAGTATTTAGAATCAATGTATCAAATAAGTGTAGATATTGATGAGTGCTTAAAATTATTATGTGATGGTCGACATTTATTTATCATTAAATATTTAAAACTACCAAAACATTATTTCAAAAAACAATATGTTATACAATATGCATTTTCATGTATTTCATTTCTTAAATATTTACATGAATCAGTGGGATTTACAGAAGAAGAATTTAAAGAAGATTATAATGATTATTCATCTTATGAATCATTAGTTATTGATTTTTATGATGTTAATGTGATTAAATATTTACATACACAATTAAATTTTGATTATGATTATTTCAATAAAAATATGTACTTATTAGCACATGCTTTTAAGTCAGTTGATGCTTTACATTATTTGAATGAGACAATTGGATTGAAAACATATCATTTCAAATTTGATGAGTGTTATATGTTAAGATATGCTTGTATACATGGATATTTAGATAGTGTTATATATTTAGTTGATAATTGTGGTATTGATGATGAAAATTTTCAATATATATCATCAAATACATTTGAATATATATGTAATTATGGTTGTTTGGGAATAATTAAATATTTGACTGAAAAGAAAAATGTCAGATATAATATCTCAACTTCATTGTTGAGAATGATTGTTAACAATAATAATTATGACATTATTGAATATTTAGATAATGTTTATTGTTTTGATGATCAAACTAAATTTTACATAGCACAATTGTCAATTATTAATGATAATGTCAATATTTTTATGAAATATGAAAAATACAAATATTATAATGAATTAATGAGTAAAATATTAAAATGTGGATCATTGAGAATAATGAAATACATGTTAAACACATATGATGTAACTTTTACGGATAGTAATATATTAACATTGTGTGAACATAATAATTATAATTTATTCAAATATTTGTGTGACAACGATTTTATATCAATTGATATGATTAGTATGTATAAATTATTATCGTCCGTGTTTGTAACAAATAATATTAAATTTATTCGATATATGTGTAGAATATTGAATGCTAATAAATATGACATAAAAATGGTATTGGGCGATCGTAAAAATTATTCACTTGAATTATTGTTATTTTTACATGAAAAAATGTTTTTTGATGTTAATGATTTTATGAATTGTAAAGAGTTTATATTATCATTTGTATGTTTACAAGGATATTTAGAATGTATAAAATTTTTACATGAACAAATGAAATGCACAACTAATTATTTTATATGTGATAATTGCGAACCATTTAAATTGGCATGTTCTTATGGTATATTAGAATATGTTAAATATTATTGTGAAGAATTAAAAATAACACGAGATGATGTTAAAAATGAAATTAATGATATATTGATTCATACGTGTAATTCAAAATCATTGGATATATTAGAATATTTACATGACCATTTTAATTTAACGATTGAGGATTATCGTGAAAATGATAACAAAATACTTAAAACAGCACACCAAAATCAATTATTATCAATTGTTAGATATTTACATTGTGAAATTGGATTAACGATTGATGATTTTAGGTGTGACGATAATTATTGTTTAAGAATAGTGTTTGAAAATAATGATTATTATATGTTCAGATATTTGGCAATTGATGTTGGATTGACATATGAAGATATAACACTTGATAATAATTATTTAATTGAATATGCTACTGAAAATATGATGAATGATATGTTAGAATTATGTTCAGAAAATTATGGAATAATGATTACAATGAGAGAAGATTTTAGTGTTAATGGTGAAGAATTTTATAATCCAGATAAAGTTGTTAATGAAGAACACTTAGAATTACAAAAGTGTAACAATAATGAAGAATATATATGTGATATATGTACAGAAGAATGTAATGACGATATTAAATATATGCCATTGTGTTGCAGAAAATATGGTAAAAATATATGTAAAGAATGTGCAAGTAATTCTTTAGGTGTTCAAGCAGCATGCTGTCCATTTTGTAGATGTTTATATTAATGATTTATCATTTATCATAATTTATTATTTGTAAATTAATATAGTCTCTAAAAGACTATATAAAATGTTTATACATTATTATAACCAAATATCGTCTTGAATTCTAATAAACAATGTGAAGAATAGACAATACAAGTTTGCGAGCCAGAAAGACGATAATTATTTGGTAAACATTAATATCGTCCAAATCTTAATGACATTGAACGACGATCAATAACGCTTCGGCGAGTTTGAGAACCGGAAAGACGATAATTATTTGGTAAACATTAATATCGTCCAAATATCATTTTCACTTAACGACGATCAATGACGCTCCGGCGAGCTTGCGAGCCGGAAAGACGATAATTATTTGGTAAACATTAATATCGTCCAAATCTTAATGACATTAAACGACGATTAATAACGCTCCGGCTCGCAAGCTCGCCGGAAAGACGATAATTATTTGGTAAACATTAATATCGTCCAAATATTATTTTCACTGAACGACGATTAATGACGCTTCGGCGAGCTTGCGAGCCGGAAAGACGATAATTATTTGGTAAACATTAATATCGTCCAAATATTATTTTCACTGAACGACGATCAATGACGCTTCGGCGAGCTTGCGAGCCGAAAAGACAATAATTATTTGGTAAACATTAATATTGTCCAAATATTATTTTCATTAACGACGATCAATGACGCTCCGGCTCGCAAGCTCGCCGGAAAGACGATAATTAATTGGTAAACATTAATATCGTCCAAAGCTTAATTTCATTTGATGACAATTAAATGAGGCTCCGGCGAGCTTGCGAGCCGAAAAGACAATAATTATTTGGTAAACATTAATATCGTCCAAATCTTAATCACATTAAACAACGATCAATGACGCTCCGGCGAGCTTGCGAGCCGAAAAGACGGTAATTATTTGGTAAACATTAATATTGTCCAAATCTTAATCACATTAAACGACAATCAATAACGCTCCGGCGAGCTTGCGAGCCGGAAAGACGATAATTATTTGGTAAATATTAAGATTGTCCAAATATTATTTTCATTAAACGACAATCAATAACGCTCCGGCGAGCCTGTGAGTCGGAAAGACGATAATTATTTGGTAAACATTAATATCGTCCAAATCTTATTTTCATTTGATGACAATTAAATGACAATTAAATGACGCTTCGGCGAGCTTGCGAGCCGGAAAGACGATAATTATTTGGTAAACATTAATATCGTCCAAATCTTATTTTCATTTGATGACAATTAAATGACAATTAAATGACGCTTCGGCGAGCTTGCGAGCCGAAAAGACGATAATTATTTGGTAAATATTAAGATTGTCCAAATATTATTTTCATTAAACGACAATCAATAACGCTCCGGCGAGCTTGTGAGTCGGAAAGACGATAATTATTTGGTAAACATTAATATCGTCCAAATCTTATTTTCATTTGATGACAATTAAATGACAATTAAATGACGCTTCGGCGAGCTTGCGAGCCGAAAAGACGATGATTATTTGGCAAACATTAATATTGTCCAAATATCATTATTCATTAAACGACAATTAATAACTCTCCTGCGAGCTTGCGAGCCGAAAAGACGATAATTATTTGGTAAACATTAATATCGTCCAAATCTTAATAACATTAAACGACGATCAATGACGCTCCGGCGAGCTTGCGAGCCGAAAAGACGATAATTATTTGATAAACATTAATATCGTCCAAATATTATTTTCACTGAACGATGATCAATAACGCTCTGGCGAGCTTGCGAGCCGAAAAGACGATAATTATTTGGTAAACATTAATATGTCCAAATCTTATTTTCACTGAACGACAATTACCAATTAATTATAGTCTTATTAGCTTGCAAGATTGTCGAAGAGTCATTCAATAAGTTAGAATCTTGGACGACATTAATTTTTACCAAATAATTATCGTCTTTTTGGCTCGCAAGCTCGCCAAAGCGTCATTAAACATTAATATCATCTAATGACAGTTGCGAGCTTTCCGATAAAACAATAATTATCATCATCATTATTAATATCATCTGAATGTTACTTTCATCAAACAATACCACATAACACATTCACAAATTTACTAACAATTATGTCAAAAAAATGAATTATTAACATCTTACTCAATACTGATTAAATGAAGTAAAAATAATAATTAAACATGGTAAATACAACTTCAATTAATGATGTTTATGTTGTTTTGCATGACTTATATTCAGAAGATAAATTTATTGGTGTAGAACAAATAAATAATGCTTATATGTATTCTCTGTGTAAATTATCAAATGTACACAAATATTTAAGAATCAATTCATCAGAATATTATGAATTTTATTGTCCTGTTAATGAAAAGAACATAACTATTACATCCAATGGATTGGATTGTGAACAAAAACATTTGGTCAAATTAATCAATAAAAGATTTACAATAAGTCATATGCTTAATGAAAATGTTAATTTAGCATTAACATGGATTAAATATGATATATCATTCGTGAGATATTTGTCAAATGTATCAATTACTAATCTCGTTAATAATTTCAACAATGAATTCGAAAAAATTATTGATCATTTATGTTTATTTGATAAAAAATACATCAATGATTTGTCTTATAAATTGAATGGAACAAATAGATTGAAGTTTGCATCATTTAAAAATAATTATATAAAATGCCCTGAATTGTTGAAACAATTTCCAATATCAAACATCACAACAAATATCGTAACAGATCTTTCCAATCATAATATCGACTGCACGTTATATTTTCCCGTAAATTATGACATTATAAATATTTATTCCTTGGTTTTGAAAGAAAATCAAATTAAAAACACAAACATTAGGAGATCTTTAATATCATTGGTAATAAAATACACATCAGCTTTTCATAACATTGATGATGTGTTGTTATTTTTTGATTTGTATAAACTTAAATGTTCATATGACGAACTTAAACTGTTTAAAAAAGAATATTTTGGTAAAATCAACACAGTATTAGATCAAAAAATTAATTTGTATGTTAG
>Ga0255138_1000157_pt1 | contig 19298 bp, 15 predicted proteins | sample Law_Colum_RepA_8_FD_188545 | JGI IMG/M metagenome (GOLD analysis project Ga0255138, IMG submission 188545) | Freshwater microbial communities from St. Lawrence River, New York, United States - Law_Colum_RepA_8d | ecosystem: Environmental > Aquatic > Freshwater > River | place: USA: New York... | reverse complement strand
AATATTTACCAAATCAATGTGTCTTATCGGCTCGCAAGCTCACCGGAGCGTAATTGATTGTCGTTCAGTGAAAATAATATTTGGACGATATTAATATTTACCAAATAATTATCGTCTTTCCGGTTCGCAAGCTCGCCGAAGCGTCATTGAATGTCATTTAATGAAACTATGATTTGGACGATATTAATATTTACCAAATCAATGTGTCTTATCGGCTCGCAAGCTCACCGGAGCGTAATTGATTGTCGTTCAGTGAAAATAATATTTGGACGATATTAATATTTACCAAATATTTGCGTCTTTTCGGCTCGCAAGCTCGCCGAAGCGTAATTAGATGTCATTTAATGAAACTAGGATTTGGACGATATTAATATTTACCAAATATTTGCGTCTTTTCGGCGAGCTTGCGAGCCGAAGCGTCATTGAATGTCATTTAATGAAACTGGGATTTGGACGATATTAATATTTGGTAAATATTTGCGTCTTTTCGGCTCGCAAGCTCGCCGAAGCGTCATTAGACGTCATTTAATGAAACCAAGATTTTGATGATATTAATATTTGCGTCTTTTTGGCTCGCAAGCGTCACCAAACATTATTTAACAGACCAAATCCAAATGTTATTTATCATATTGTCTTAACGGCGAGCGTTTAGCGAGCCGTGATGCATAAATTTGGTAAGTATATTTTTATGTTTACAAATTATTTAATCATTTGATATATGATTATTTAATAAATAAATAATGATTATTTGATATGTATTATGAAATAAATAATTCAAATTATAATTATTTACAAATAAAATGTTTACATTGTTATATTAAATTAAAAGCAAATATATAAATATTAATTTCCAAAATAAATGCATCACGAATTAGCAACTAATGGTTCATTTTGCATGCATAAATGATGTTTCCATTCTTCCAAATTAAATGTTGATACTGGAGTATTATTAACTATGACAAAATCACCGTTTTGAGTAATAATACTAATTGTAGTATTAACTTCCTTATGCCTCTTAATTGTTGTTCCATTTATTAAATCATGAATTCTTATGGAATTATCATTATACAACACTTTGTGACCACTTGTCAAATATAAGTCTTCATCCGGAATATTTTTATTAAAACAATCTTTTTCACATTTAATAAACACTCTTTTTTTGCAAATATTTGTAACCATATCTTTAACATCAACATATTCACCTTTTATTGTTAATAATTTATCATCATTCGATAAATCTTTTACTTTTTTAATTCCATTATCCGTGATTATATTCATATCTGGATGAATACATGTTGATGATAACCAATTCCATTGAATTTGTAATCCATTATTCATATTTACAGTTGTAACTCTATTTGTAACAAAATAACCATATGCTGGTTTATATATTACTCCACCACCTGTATATGTAACAGAACCAGTTGTATTTGTTGCTGCCAAAATGCCAGTATTCGCACCAGCAATTGTCGATCTCAAAACATCCCAAAACTGATGCGTAGATACATTACCAGTGTCCCAAAATACATTTGCCAAATTAACAGATGGATTAAACATAAAAACATTCAAAACTGGACCAGATGTTGGTGTTATAACTAATGATCCAGTAATATTACATCCATCATATACAATTCCAAAATTAGCATTTGAACTAGAATTACCGTTAATTTTCCATTTATATGCTGATCCAGTATTAAATGTTAATACACCAGTTACAAGTAATGTTCCAATTGTTGTATCGTCTCCAGATTGAAATGTTGATCCTGAATTTAAATTAATAGATCCATATTTTCCACTTATTCCTTGTATTTTCGAATTTGTCGCGGTTGTTGTCGAGGTAATTGATCCAGGAGTATTTATTTGTAATGTTCCAGACGAAACAGTTGTTGCACCTGTATATGTACTAATACCAGTTAATATTAATGTTCCAGACGATATATTAGATAATGTACCACCACTTCCAGATATTGGAGCCGATATTGTTATAGTTCCTGTTCTTGAGACAACTAAAGCCGCAGTATTAATAATTGAGGATGTGTTGCTTAAAGTTCCTGTAGCTCCAGCATTTCCAATTTGTAATGTTCCTGATGATATAGTTGTTGATCCTGAAAATGTATTTGATCCAGTCAATATACAAGTTCCAGATGATACATTAGATAATGTGCCAGTTCCAGAAATTGGAGCCGATATTGTTATAGATCCAGTTCGTGATATTGTTAATGCTGAATTATTAGTAATTGAAGATGTGCCACTTAAAGTTCCTGATGCTCCAGCATTCCCAATTTGTAATGTTCCTGATGATATAGTTGTTGATCCTGAAAATGTATTTGATCCAGTCAATATACAAGTTCCAGACGATAATTTGGATAATGTACCCGATTGACTTATTGATGCTGATATTGTTATCGTTCCCGTTCTTGAAATCACAAAAGATGTGTAATTTTCTATTGATGTAACAAGATTAATTGAACCGGTTAATGAATTATTACCAATTTGTAACACTCCATATTGTATACGAATTGTATTTACGAATGTATTTGTTCCAGTTAATACAATTGTTCCAGTTGCAGTTGATGTTCCTATGTCCAAAGTTGATGCACCACCAATAATACCTGACAATATTTGTGCAACTGTTCCAGATATATTTGCTATAGTTGCACTTGTTACAACATTAATGTTACTTGTTAATGGTTGATTTCCAGATGATCTATTTAATAATATAGTCCCACCACAATTTACAGTTGCTGTACCAAAATTACCATTAGAACCAACACCCAATTGAACAGTTGTTCCCGAATTTATAATTGTGGACAAATAAGTGTTATTATTATTCGTTAATATCAATTTACCACCACCAGTTACAGTTAAAGATGAATTGCCAGTTATATTGTTTGTAACCGTAACAATACATCCAGACGATATATTAAATTCAGTATTGGATGTTAATACTATGGTTGATGTTATATTAACAGTAGCATTTGATGATGTTAATTTTGGTGTTGTTCCTGCAAATTCTAATATACCAGCACTAAATGTTATTTGAAATCCTAAATTTGCAATGTTTAATTGATTTACAGTTTTTGTTCCACCACCACTAACAGTAACTGTTTGAATGTCAGTTGCTGTTGTAATAAAGTTAGCGATGGCAGTTGATGAATCTGGATCATTTGCAGGAAACCAATTTGCATTAGTTTGCCATGAATTTGTTCCATTAGTTCTTATCCAAGTTGTCATATATTAAAAGAATATATTTATTCATATATACATGAATAAATAATTACCAAAAATATTATCGTAAACCACACAATTTTTCGTTCCATTCAATTCTATTCCATGAAACTAAAGGTGTGTTATTAACCATTATAAAATTACCATCTTCTGTTATAATTGTGTAAGTATTAGCACAACATTTTATGCGTTTTATTGTATTTCCATTTGTCAATGTTAATATTTTCACAATTTCACCATTGTGTAATAATTTGTGTCCCGATGTAACTAATAATTCTCTATCTGGAACATTTTCAGATATACTATTTGCTTGACATCTAACAAATTTAGTATGTTGATGTACGTTATATACTAATTCTAATATTGGAACAAATTTATTTTCATTAGTCCATACCAAATCGCCATTTTTTAATTGACATATTTTCTTTTCCCCGTTAGGTGTTATAACAATCATATCTGGATGAATGCAAGTACCACTTAAAAAATTCCATTGTATTTGTAAATATCCATTTACTAATCTCAATGTAATAAAATAACCATATGCCGGATTATATGGAATTCCTGTTCCAATATAAGTAACAGATCCACCTGCATTTGTCGCAGCACAAGTTCCAGTGTTTGTTCCTGGAATTGTAGTTTTCAAACAATTCCAATTTCTATGTATAGTCGGACTACCAGTGTTCCAAAATACATTACTCATATCAATTGATCCCAATGGACCACCAAACATAAATACATTTAATATACATCCATTTGTAGGTGATATTATTAAACTACCGTTAATATTACATCCATCATATAAAATACCAAAATCAGATGGATTTTCACTGTTTCCAAATATTTTCCAATTATAACTCGATCCAGAATTACAAGTTAAATTACCATTTATTGTTAATACTCCAACTGTTGTTTCGTCTCCTGCTAATAAAACACCACCTGATCCTAAAATTATAGGACCATATGTTCCATTTAATCCTTGTAATTGCGAGTTAGTTGCTGTTGTTGTTGATGATATTGATCCAGGTGAATTAATTTTTAATTTACCAGATGATATAGTCGTTGATCCTGAATAAGTATTATTTGCTGTCAATATTAATGTTCCTGTTGATATGTTAGATAATGATCCCGTACCAGTAATAGGTACTGAGATAGTTAATGTTGTGAGTTTCGATATCACTAAATTGCCATTATTTAAATAATTGGATGTATTATTACAAGACCCACTACCTTCCAAATGTAATGTACCAGAAGATATCTGAGTTTGACCAGTGTGTGTACATGCTGCTTTTAATTTTAATGTTCCTGATTCTGTTTTATTACATTTTTGTGAACCAAAACCAGTGATTGGGCTTGTATATGATTGTGTTCCCGAACCACATGAAAAATTACCATTATCTGTTGATATATTATTTGAAAAATTAATGTCAGTGTTTCTGTCTATTTTAAATGTACATCCAGAATTAGTAATTATATTCGACACAGACGATATAGTCCCAATTGAACTACCATTACCAATACAAAATGTTCCTCCGTTAATATTGGTATTTCCAGTATAAGTACAATTTCCAGTTATTTTTAATATTCCAGATTCTGTTTTATTAACAATTGTTCCAGATATAACACCTGAACATGTTTGTGATCCTGATCCACAAGATATATTCCCATTGTTGCATGTAATATTATTTGTTAAATTAATGTCTGTGTTACGATTTATTTTAAATGTACATCCAGAATTATTAACAACAGGTGAAGATGATGATATTGATCCAGTAGATCCTCCATTGCCAATACAAAATGTTCCTCCGTTTATATTTGTATTTCCAGTATTAGTACAGTTCCCAGTTATAATCATTGTGCCAGAATCTACTTTATTTAATATTTGTGTTAATGTTCCGGATATAGTCCCAGAAAATGTTTGGGTACCAGAACTGCATGAAAAATTACCATTATCAGTAGTTATATTATTTGCAAAATTAATATCAGTAGATCTGTCAATTTTGAACGTACATCCAGTTTTATTAACAATGATCGATGATGAACTCATACTACCTGTTGTTCCTCCATTACCCAGACATAATGTTCCAGATGTTATAGTTGTCGTTCCTGTATGTGAACATGTTCCGTTCAATATTAAAGTGCCTGAATCAGTTTTAGTAAAATTTTGTGATCCGGTTCCAGTTATATTACCATTAAATGTTTGTACATTAGTATCTGCACTAAAATTACCATCATCAGTATCGATATTATTGGAACAACCAATGTTAGTTGATCTGCTAATTTTAAATGTGCAACCAGATTTATTTTGTATAGTCCCTGATGAATTTAATGATCCAGATGATCCTCCATTGCCAATTTGAAAAGTTCCACCTGTTATTAATGTATTTCCAGTATAAGTACATGATCCGGTTAATATCATCGAGCCTGAATCAATTTTATTAACTTTCTGTGTTCCTGTTCCAGATATAATTCCAGAAAATATATGCGTACCAGATGTACATGAAAAAGATCCGTTGTCGCTGATAATATTATTTGCGATTGTTTGTGTTGTTGAACGATTTATTTTTAATGTACATCCGGAATTATTTGTAATACTTCCAGTAGCATTTAATGATCCAGACGCTCCTCCATTTCCTAATTGTAATAATCCTCCAGATATAGTCGTATTTCCAGTGTATGTATTAGTTCCAGTTAATATTAATACACCAGTGTCTATTTTGGTAACAGTACCTGTACCAGAAATAATACCTGATAATGTTTGTGTGCCAATATTTGAAGATAAACTACAATTATTTGTGACTATATTATTGGCAAAATTAATGTTGGTGTTTCTATTAATTATTAATGTCCCTGAATTATTAACAACACTACCAGAATTTATAGATCCGGTTGAACCATTATTACCTATTTGTAATACACCTGCATTAACATTAGTTGATCCTGAATAAGTATTGGTACCAGTTAATATTAACGTTCCAGTTCCCGATTTACTAAAATTACCAGTACCACTAATTATTCCTGATAATGTTTGAGTTCCTGTTATGTTCAAGGACCCTGTTCCAATTAATATCATTGCATTTGTTAAATTTAAATTACTTGAGAGGTTTATACTCAATGTTCCACTAATGGATATGTTTCCACTAGGAATATTACCTGTTGATCCTCCGTTACCTATTTGTAATGTTCCATTAGATATAGTCGTTGTACCACCATAAGTGTTTGTTGTATTAAATATAATTGCACCCGTTCCCGGTGAATCTATAGTTAAATTATTGGTACCAGATGTACCAATTGGACAATTTACAGTTACAGTATTTGAACTTAAATTCATCATTTTGGTCGATCCAGAAATATTAATATTTGGTGGTGTTGATGATGATATTGTAGAGTTAGACCCGGGATTAAATTTAATTATTCCTTGAGAAGTAACAGTACACCTTCCAAAAGTACCAAATGATCCACCGTTACCTAATTGAACAATTGATCCAGAATTAATAGTAGTTTCATCATATGTATTATTTGTGTTTGTTAAAATCAATGTTCCAGCTCCGGTAACTGTTAAAACATTACTACCAGATATAGCTCCACTAATCAATAATGTACATCCGGCACTTATGTTTATTTCAGTATCAGATGCCAATATAATTGCGGATGTAATTGTTACTTGTGATGTATTTGATGATGTTATCTTTGGTGAAGTCCCATCAAGTCTTAGGACACTCCCAGATAATGTTATTGTGTTTTTTATATCTCCAAAATTAATTTGGTTTACTAAACGTACAGATGAAACATTTACTGTTTGGTTTGATGATGCAACCGTTGTAAAATTTGCTATTGCTGATATTGAATTGGGTACACCACTAGACCAATTAGCACTTGTTCCCCATTGATTGGTGCCTGACACTTTCAGCCAATTAGTTGCCATATATATTATATTGCACAAATATTAATTTTAATAACCATTATATAATGACAACTTATAGATGGACTGGGTTAGAAGATAATTTATGGAACAATCCTAAAAACTGGGATTTAAATGAAGTTCCAAATTCAGATAAAGCAATAGTTTTATTTGAAAATATAGAAAGGGAAGTTAATGTTGATAATAATGATTTTCACACCATAAACCAAATTATTTTCAGTGAGAGTAATTTAGCAAATGTAAATATTAACAGATATGTATTAACATTTGCTGGCGAAAATCCAAGTATATATTCACATACAAATAATAATTCACTGATGACAACCATCCAATTAATGGCTGATCTTGAAATTTATGTTGCTGCAAAAAATAATTTATTGATGTATGGATCAATCAATGATAATTATGATGTTAAAATTACTGGACCAGGTACCGTTATATTCGGAGCCAGCATGTTTTATAAAGACACATATATATCAAAGGAAGCCATATTACAATTGTCAGATATGACCAACCAAAATATTGGAATGCTCAGTCCTGGGAATATATATAATGAAGGTACTATTAATTTAATGACTTATAAAATTATTGGAACCGGTACGATTAATATTTTGCGTGAGTAATATGCAATGTATATTAATATCATCATATAGATATGTATATGACCACATATACATGGACAGGAAATACTGATAACACATGGCACACTAGCAATAACTGGGACATATTTGATGTTCCAAATTATAATGATTCACATGTTTTATTTGACAATATAGCAACTTATACATATGTTGACAATGATGATTTTACAACAATAAATAAAATCGAATTTACAAATAATAATACAGATTCAGTATTTGTTAACAGATACTTATTAACATTTGATGGAACTAGTCCTAAAATTATTAAAAATGGTTCAAATGTTGATGCAATTAGTTCAACATTTGAATTATTGGCAGATTTAGAAATCAACATATCATCTGGATGTACATTAGTTATTGGGGGAGCAATTAATGAGGATCATGATATATATTTAACTGGTGGTGGAACGTTGATATTAACATCGGACAATTATTTCAGAGATATTTATATTGATACTGGTTGTACATTATTAATTGGTAATCATGATTGGACAGGAACTGCTGGTTATGGTGATATTTATAATAATGGAACAATACATGTAACTACAATTGGAACAACATCATTGCCAAATACCATATATGGTACTGGAACTATTGATTTTGATCCGTAATATATGCAATATTTAAATAGTTTATTTTATGTTAAATGGTGATGTTAATAATTAGAATCTATTAACTATTCAAAATATAATCATTATTTTTGAAAATATCAATTTAAAAAACAAATAATTGATAACAATAAGTTTTTTTAATGAGAATACTACATATATGGCAATGGTATAATTACATATGATCCATAAGTTTCTTTTTCCAATCATCTATATTCCATGTTGCAACTGGAACATTATTTATCATAACAAAATCACCATTTTGAGTTACAATACTATATGTGTTACTTGTTTTTTTAATTTTTTTAATTGTTGTATTGTTTATCAGAGATTTAATTTTAATGACATCACCATTAAACAATATTTTATGACCTGATGTTAATAATAAATCTTCATTTGGAACATTGTTATCAAAACAATTTTTATCACATTTAATAAATCGCGTGTGTTTATGTAAATTTAAGACAATGTCGTATATTTCTATATATTTATCATTATTTGCCAATAACAAATCTTTTTTTGTTAATTCTTTTATTTTCTTAATTCCATTATTTGTGATTATATTCATATCTTCATGAATACATGTTGATGATAACCAATTCCAGACTATTTGTAATCCATTATTCATAACACCATTAGTTGCTCTTTGTGATGAGAAATATCCATATGCCGGATTATATGGTATACCTCCGCCCGTGTAACTTACTGATCCACCAGCATTAGTTGCTGCCAAAACATTTGTATTAGTACCAGAACCAGTTGTCCGGATGACATTCCATATACGTTTTATCAAAACATTACCCGTATCCCAAAATACATTAGCCAAGTCGATACTTGGATTTATTAATATTACTGCTAATTTTGGTATTGGTGCAACATTACTAATAATTAATCTTCCAGATACATTAACACCATCGTATCTAATTCCATAATCTACATTTGCATTTGTATTTCCATCGATTTCCCAAGTAAATGTTGATCCAGAATTAAATGTTAAATTACCAGTTACATTTGTTATACCAATACTATTTCCTGATTTTAATATTGCACCAGTGTTAAGTATAATTTCTCCATAATTACTATTTGTACCTTTAATTGTACAATTTGATGCAGTCGTTATTGAATTTATAATAGATCCAGGTGAATTAACTATTAGTGTACCCGCTGAAATTGTTGTTGGACCACTATATGTTGATACACCTGTTAATATTAATGATCCAGATGATATATTTGATAATGATCCAGTTCCAGAAATAATACATGTTATACTTATATTATTCGTCCTTGATATAATCAAAGAACCATTATTAACTATGTTTGTTACATTATTAATATCTCCTGATGTGCCTACATTACCACATTGAAAAGATCCAGTGTTAATTTGTAATGTTCCATTAAAAGTGTTGCTAGATGTTGTTATAAGTGCACCAATTCCAGATGATGATATATTCATTGTGCCCGATCCTGATATGACACCAGACAATATTTGTGAATTTGATGTCATGTTATTAAATACACATGATGATGATACAACATAATTATTATTATTTGTTGCATTTACAGTTGCTGTATTAAATGCAACAGTACCACTTGTAGTAACATTGAGTGAACCAAACGTTCCTAATGATGTTCCCACGCCCAACTGCACTGTTGATCCAGAAGATATTGTTGTTGCTCTGTATGTGTTATTTACATTTGTTAAGATTAATTTACCACCACCAGTTACGGTTATATTAAAATTTCCCGACACCGCTCCATTAACAGTAATAACACAATTAGTTGCAATATTAAATTCAGTTGCAGTATTTATAATTAATGGTGTGTCAAAAACTACATTACTCAAACTAGTTGACATTAATTTTGCATTAATTCCACCAAAAACCAATGTGCTTCCACTATAATTTATATTATAACCAATATTACTTATTATAATTTGATTAATTGTTCTCATACCACCTCCAGTTAATGATACAAATTGATCACCTAATGATGGTGTCGTAAAACTAGCTATTGCAGTCGTTGAATTGGGCATCCCACGATTTGGATTCCAATTGTTTCTCACATTCCAATTACCAGATCCTGTATTTACTACCCACACGTAAGTTGTCATAATTATACTTTATTAAAATAAATAATAATATCATCTGGATTCATATTTTTTTATTAGTTTTTCTTTCTCATATTTTTTAACATATTCATCAACAGTAAATACATTATGTTTTACAGATCGTTTATATTTTGAATCTAAATTAATTAATTCTTTACTAGTTGGTCTATCAACATATATTCTTACATATAAATTTCCATGTTTGTTTGAATTTAATATAGGTAACCCTTTATTTTCCAACACATAAATATCACCGTGTCTAATAACATTACATATTGATACTTCAATATCATCATCATTTAAATACTCAATATATTCAGTAAATCCAGTTAACGATTTAGTAAAAGATATATATAAATCAGTATACATGTCTGAATGACAATATTTTTCAAATAAATTTATTCCTCTTTTATATATTTCATGATCTAATTCCCTGATGATAATTATTACATTTGAACGATTTTCATTGTTATAATTTCCTTCATTTTCTATGACAAGAAAATAATTATTGTGTGCTCCTTTAGGTATTTCAATTTCAAGTGGATGTATTTCTTTAATTATTTTTTTTCCTTTACATGATGTGCATAAATCAATTAATGGATTTATACCAGTTCCAGCACATATTAAACATATTTCACCATTAAATATAGTCCCAATACCATTACATTTTTTACAATCAACAATATCGTCTCCACCTAAAGACCCTGTTAAATTACATTTAGCACACGGAGAATATCTGAATATATTAATTACTGTTTGATAACCTGTATATAATTGTTCTAATGTACATGATATATATTTTATTATCAAGAATGAATCTTCTTGAAATAAAGAAAATAATGATTCATAATCAACTATGTTAATTTTACCAAAAACATCAGATCCATGTGTATCATATATTTTTCGTTTTGTATCATCTGACAATATTTGATATGCTTGTGATAATAATATTAACTTTTCATCATGACGATATTTAATTGCCAAATTGTAATATGCTTTTTTTATGTCATTAATTGAACAATTTTTAGAAACCCCAAGTGTATCATAATAATTCATATATTAATTGAATTTGACAAAAATTATCGATTTTTCCAATTTTTTGCCAATATTTATCCCATATACTGGCATATTTGTCTTGTATATCATTAAAGTCAAAATTTTTCATGTTATATAATTTCCTAAATGTTTTATATGCACATGATAATATGTTTATTCCATAATTAATATATCTCGTATTAATCAAATCACATTTTTCTTTCATCATTCGGATGATATTAATTATATCTGGTCTTTTAACTGTGAATTGAAATAATTTTGTTTTTGGGTTAACAATATAACATGATGTATATTCTTTATTTGCATCTCGTAATTTTTCATAATATTCAATTGTTAATTGTCCAGTAATAGATACTATTTCACGAATTGTATCACTTAATTTTAAATTATTTTTAATATAAATATTTAATATTTCATCACATGAAATATCACCAATTTTTTTGCAATAATCTGATCCAAATAAGTTACATAAAGCTATTAAATTTTCTCGTTTAAATTGCGGACAATTATTATTAAGTTGTTGAGCCTTATGATTTAAATAATTAATAATATCGTCATATTCAATTGTTAATACTTTATTTTCTTTGAAGAATATTTTTTTAAATATTCTCTTAGCACCAAAAACTAAAACATCACTATCGGCAGTTAATACACCACAAACAGATTCATATTGTGTTAATATTGCACATTGAGCATCAGCTTCGTTAATAGCCTGAATATATTGTATGCCCATTAAATCTAACATTAATTTGCATTCTTCAATAATTTCAGGTGTTATTAATTTTTTACGATCATAATTAATATTATTATCTTCATCAACACCATATATTTTCTCTTTTCGTAATCGAATTGTTTCTTTTTTTATGTCAGGTGGTTTGCCGTCAAAAACAAATAATGGTCTCATTTTACTTGCAGTAATATTTATTACTAATTGAAACAATACAAACAGATGTGTTATAATTTTATCATTACAACCGGTATAAACTACATTGTATTTTTCAAGCTCTAACATTTTTTTTACAAACCAATTGTGAAAATCAATCACAATTATTTTTCCAGCATACTCAGATAAATCCCTATTATGGATATTATCCTTGAAAACAGTCGTAAAATTAATGGGCCCCATTGTATTTTACATATATTAGCTGTTATATAATGACACTTGTAATTTCAATTTTTTTATATATTAATCATATAATGGAGTTATCCCAAATGCCTTTGGTTATTAGTTTATATTATGCCAGATGGTGTCCTCATTGCAAATCGATGTGGCCCATATGGGAAAATAAAATTAATGAAAAAAACAAAACTAAAATTAATAATGTGTCTATATTGTTCAAGATGATTGAAGAATCTAATTTTGATCGAATTAATGACAGAAAACATTTGGAACAATTGGAAGGTTTTCCAAGTGTTTTTATTGATTATAAAGATAAAATGCATAAAATGCCACATAATGTACCAAGAAATGAATCTGGTATTATGGCATATTTGAACAATTTTTTAAATTCGTTCGATGTAAACAAAATGTCAGTAAAAATTAACATTGACAAAAATAATCCAAAATCATATGAAAAGTCATATGGTGAATTACTCGAATTGGTTAATTATTATGACAATGTTAATGATGTTAATGTTAAGTATGATGTAAATGGAACAACTGGAAAACCCCATTTAGCTGTTATGTATTGCGGCAAATCAAATATATATGATGGTGAATTAACACTTGATAAAATTCTCGCATTTATTAAACAAGTGACTAAGAACAGTTGCATATAACGGACTTATATTTTTTATACACATATATAATATATTTATGACAAACGATAGTATTACTGTTAGATTTTATCATGGTACATATTGTACATATTGTACATACTTTAAACCAACATGGAATTTATTGAAAAATTATACAAATTATAATGGAGTTGATATTAAATACGAAGAAAAAGACATTGAACAGTGCTCTCCATCTGACAGACAAGACATTGTAGGAGTACCATCAGTTGTTTTTTTATACAAAGATAAAAGACAAAAATTTAATAAAGGTGAAAGATCTCTTGAAAATTTGAAAGAAGCAATAAATGAATTTATTGACAATAGAAATAATATGTCAGGGGGAGGTATATCATCATATAAACATGATAAATATGTATATAAGTCATTACAATCTCTAACAAATTACTATAATATAGTCCATAAAAGCAAGGGTATTGACAATGAAGATGAAGAATATAGGCTAAAATGTCTCAAGATGATATCGAATATGGTAAATAGTATTAACTAAAAAAAATGAAATTTGAACTCTTAAGAAACATAGGACTATATATAAGCAATTCATGTCGAGCAATAAAAAGAGAGATTCTAGCAATGATTCTGATAAGTCTTCTAAAAAGAGCAAAACAACTGGAATTGTTGGTATGGTTGTTGGCGGATCGATGACATCATCATATTTTATTGTGTTTGGCTCTGAAACTCTAGACCCAAAAGATTCAAAAGAATTGGCAGAAATCAAAAAACACCATTTATATAATGCTGTTAGATATGCTAAATGTAAGTCTGTGCCTGACACATTAAATAAATTCAAAAAGGCAATCAAAGATTATAAGGTCGGACCAACTGATATGTACAAATCACCATTAACAGGTATTTACAAAATTCTTAAGAGTGTCATTGATATTGAAACAAAGCAATTGGAGGAAGTAAATTATGATGGTGAAAAGAAAGATTCAGATACTAAATCGAGCAGTGATGATGATAAGAAGAATAAGAAGAAAAAGTCATCCAAAAAGGATGATGATAGTGACGACGATAAGAAGAACAAGAAAAAGAAGTCATCTAAAAAGGATGATGATAGTGACGACGATAAGAAGAATAAGAAGAAGTCATCTAAAAAAGATGACGACAGTGACGACGATAAAAAGAACAAGAAAAAGTCATCCAAAAAGGACGATGATAGCGACGACGATAAAAAGAACAAGAAGAAGTCATCTAAAAAAGATGATAACAGTGACGATGACAAGAAGAATAAGAAGAAGTCATCCAAAAAGGACGATGGCAGTGACGACGATAAAAAGAATAAAAAAAAGAATAGTAGTGACGAGAGACAATCTAGAAAAGATGCTTCTAAAAAAAAGTCACCTAGAAGAGAATCATCAGATTCAAGCAATGCTGTGAATGGTTCTGATAATGATCAGAATGATGATGATTAATAATTTAATTTATTTGGATATTGTTCGTATAATTTAAAATACAAATAATTTGCATAATTAATATCGTCATCATGTTTTTTTCTTGTGTTTTTATCCATCAATAATTCATAAGCATTATATTTTCTGAGAAATTCTGATGATTTTGGATTTTTGCTGTTCTCTCGTACTATATTATTATATACATTATTAATATGTATATTATCATCCGTTTTGTTTATATTAAGTATTTTATACAGATTATATAATCTTTTACTTACTTTTATCATGTTTTTATCTTAGTTTCTATATAATAATAAGTATTTGACAGTTCAATTTTTTTCTTGCTTGTATGATTATATGAATAATTGTCAATTATTAGAATGTGGATTATTAGAAGTTATCAAAGATAAATTAAGATCATTATCATCATGTCCAATAACTAAAGATATTAATTTAGGTGATGAATTGATACTTAAATATGAAATTAGAAACAATACAAGTGTATTATTATCTATCAACGATTTTGCATTTAAAATGTATGTTGAAAAATCTGATGCTCAATATAAATTAGATTTAGATATGTTGACTAAAATGCAAAAATTTATTGTTAATAATAATACACCAAATTTATTACTTATGTATTCACCAATGATAATATGTAACAAAAAAACATTAATTACTGAATATTTAGATACTTTATTTCAAAACTGGTACATAAGGGAACATAAAGTAATTGATTGGTATTCAATGTTGTTTCAAGTTTTACATGGTTTAATGGTAATGGATATATATGCTAAAATTAATGTTAAAATAGAATTAGGAAACATCATGTGTAAAAAAATATATAATCAATATTATAAGTATGTAATAAACAATCAAATTTATTATGTACCAATAAATTATTTATTTAAGATAGGAGTCATGAATATTGATTCGACCAACAAATTAATACCAAATGATAATTTTATTTGTGATTTACCACGGAAAATAATAATAGATGAAATGATTAAAAATTATTCTTTGGATGAATTGATTAAAATGGGTAAAAAAGATGAAAAATTTAATAGTTTTTTTGGAAAATTGAGAATTGATGTCCATAAAACATATTCAAAAGAAGATGAACCACTAAGAAAAAAATTTATGTTGTACAAATTATGTGAATATTTGCTAGACAATAATTTACATGTGTCTAATATAGTCCCAAATGAAATAATTAATTTTACCAAGACACTAGAAAATAAAAATTATTATGATATGTTTAGGGAATTTGAGAATATATTTGGTATTAAACATGAATATGGGAAAACATTTAATGTTGATTCGGGAAAATGTTTAAATGTAACTTTGACGGAATTGGAACAATAAATTATTTAATAGATGTTGCTTGATAATTTGCATTATTAATTGTAAATAATAATGAATTTATTTTCTTAAATAATGTTTTTTTAGGTAATTTTATATCAATATATTCTTTTTGTTTAGTTAAATTATTATTTTTTTGATCAAATTCAAATAAATGTTTGTTTTTATTGTTGTTTAACAATCGAATAAATGTGTCATTATTATGAATGACTTGATATATTTCCAATGATTGTAAATCATAAATGATGTTGTTCAATGAACTGTTATGTATTTGTATTGACATTTTTTGCATGTTAATATAAATTTATAATTAATAATTAATTATCATTTTTTTAATATCATTTAGATGCAGACTATGAGCCAGCGACGCAAATATTGTTTTTAGTGCATCACCAAGGTAATTTATAATTATCTTTTATTGTAAAAAATAAAATAAAATTATTAAATTATTTATACATGGTCTTAATTTCAGTCAAATTATTTATTGCAAATTGTTACAATTCATTGACTGAATATAATCTATCTGAACTTACATAAAAAAATGATATTATTATTTTAGTTTTTGTGGTAATTATAATTAGTAAACTATGGATATTGTTGATAATAATGTTAATATTAATAAATATGTCAACACCAATAATAAAAGACATGTATTATCAATAAATAATATAGCTTATTGGCTTAAATTAAATGTTGATTGTATTAATAAAGGAAATAAATTGATAATAAATAATTACAAGAAAATATTAAACCAAAAAGATATTGATACAATAATACGGTGCACAAAACATAACATTAATATTGTTCCTATTTTATATCAACTTAATAACAATGATATACAAATACTAATAAATAAATTACTTGAATATATTAATATTTATATAATGAAACATGTTAAAATTAACAACAACTTAATTGTTAAACTGGCAACAACATGTTGTAAAAATGGAAACATTAATGTTATCAAATATTTACATCGAGAAATTAAATTAACAAAAGAAAATTTCCAATCAGATGATAATTATGCATGTTACATGGCTTGTAGAAATGGTCATATTAACATTGTTAAATATTTACATCAAGAAGTTGGATTAACAAAAATAGATTTTCATTCCAGCAAAATTTCTGTATGTAAATATGTTTGTCAAAATGGAAACATTAATCTTGTCAAATATTTACATCAAGAAATTAAATTAACAAAAGAAAATTTCCAATCAGATAATAATTATGCATGTAGATGGGCTTGTTATAATGGTCATATTAATGTTGTTAAATATTTACATCAAGAAGTTGAATTGACAAAAATAGATTTCCAATTAAAGAGTAATTATGTGTGTCAACATGTTTGTAGAAATGGTCATATTAATATTGTTAAATATTTACATCAAGAAATTGGATTAACAAAACGTGATTTTCAAATAAATAATAATCTAGCATGTCAATGGGCTTGTGAATATGGTTATATTGATATTGTTAAATATTTACATCAAGAAATTGGATTGACAAAACAAGATTTTCAATCAAATGATAATTATGCATGTCGAGTTGCTTGTCAAAAAAATAACATTGATGTTGTTAAATATCTACATCAAGAAATTGGATTACCGAAAGAAAATTTTCATAATGGAATTGACATTAATACATGTGAATCATGACATAATATTACTTACTATTCACGAGAAAATACGTTTTATTATAAATCACCAAGTAATTGGACTAACAATATATACATAAAATCATTGATTTATAATTATCAATTACCGTAAAAAAATGAAATAAAATTATTAGATTATTTATACATTTAATTAGTAATAAATGGGAATTTTTAACATTGCAAATAAACACATGAAAAATGAACATATGGAAAAATGCTACGAAACATCACATGATGACGAGTTTTATGATTGTATAAAGTTTTTTGATGGCAAACAAACACTAACGTCTCACGAACAATTTCTTAATGACATTTTATTCGATGAAAAATTACAAGATCGTATACTTAATGATATACGATGTGATGATCATAGTATTAATTTGGATTCATATTTTAAGATATCTACCTGGACCCGACGAGGTCTTCCAAATAAATGTAATGTTTTTAGAATATTTTGTGGAAAGTTTACTGATATGATATTATATTTTGACAAAAAAAATAACATGAAAATATTAAACAAAAATGTTGTAAAATACAATGAAGGAAACAATAATGAAAAAGTAATTGATAATAAATATTATAAATATTGTAGTAACCGTTACGATTCACTAAATGACATATGTAATTGTATTAGTGATAGGTTGGCTAATGAATTCAAATAAATAATAATCTAGCATGTCAATGGGCTTGTGAAAATGGTCATATTGACATTGTTAAATATTTACATCAAGAAATTGGATTAACAATACGGGATTTTCAAATAAATAATAATCTAGCATGTCGAGTTGCTTGTCAAAAAAATCACATTGATATCGTTAAATATCTACATCAAGAAATTGGATTAACAAAACAAGATTTGCATAATGGAATTGACATTAATACATGTGAATCATGACATAATATTACTTACTATTCACGAGAAAATACGTTTTATTATAAATCACCAAGTAATTGGACTAACAATATATACATAAAATCATTAATTTATAATTTATAATTTATAATAATCGTAAAAAAAATGAAATAAAATTATTAGATTATTTATACGTTTAATTAGTAATAAATGGGAATTTTTAACATTGTAAATAAATACATGAAAAATGAACATATGGAAAAATGCCGTCAATTATCATATGCGGACGATATTGATGATTGTTTAGAGTTTTTTGATGGCAAACAAACACTAACGTTTCAAGAACAATTTCTTGATGACATTTTATTCGATAAAAAATTACAAGATCGTATACTTAATGATGTACGATGTGATGATCATAGTATTAATTTGGATTCATATTATAAGCCAAATATCTGGTACAGGCCAAATCCCCTGGGTGAATGTAATGTTTTTAGAATATTTGGTGGAAAGTTTACTGGTATGATATTACATTTTGATAAAAAAAATAATATGAAAATATTAAACAAAAATGTTGTAAAATACAATGAAGGAAACAATAATGAAAAAGTAATTGATAATAAATATTATAAATATTGTAGTAACCGTTACGATTCACTAAATGACATATGTAATTGTA
>Ga0255138_1000154_pt1 | contig 19422 bp, 17 predicted proteins | sample Law_Colum_RepA_8_FD_188545 | JGI IMG/M metagenome (GOLD analysis project Ga0255138, IMG submission 188545) | Freshwater microbial communities from St. Lawrence River, New York, United States - Law_Colum_RepA_8d | ecosystem: Environmental > Aquatic > Freshwater > River | place: USA: New York... | reverse complement strand
ATATTAATAATTACCAAATAAATATCGTCCTTGCGACTCGCAAGCTCGCCGAAGCGTTATTTAATGTCATTCAATGAAACTTGGATTTGGACGATATTAATAATTACCAAATTTATGCGTCTTTGCGGCTCGCAAGCTTGCCGCAGCATCATTTAATGAAACTGAGAATTTGGACGATATTATTATTTGCCAAATCATCATCGTCTTTTCGGGCTTGCAAGCTCACCGAAGCGTTATTTAATGAAACTTGGATTTGGACAACATTAATATTTACTAAATCATCATTATCTTTTAAGCTCGTCATTTAATGAAACTGAGAATTTGGACGATATTATTATTTGCCAAATCATCATCGTCTTTTGCGGGCTAGCAAACTCGCCGAAGCGTTATTTAATGAAACTTGGATTTGGACGATGTTAATATTTACTAAATCATTATCGTCTTTCCGGTTCGCCGAAGTGTCATTTAATAAAACTAAGATTTGGACGATATTAATATTTGCCAAATTATTATTGTCTTATCTGGTGAGTTTGCAAATCAAAGTGCATTTAATAATTGACAAAATTTGGATGATATTAATATTTACCAAATCATTATCGTCTTTTCGGCTTACAAACTTTCCAAAGCGTTATTCAATAATTATTGGGATTTGGACGATATTAATATTTACTAAATTATTATTATCTTTCCGGTCTGCAAGCTCTCTGAATCTTAATAATCTATGAATGTTTTTATAAAATATTATGACCACTAATTATGTGACATGGTGTAATAGTCTAGAATTAAACATAATTTGAAATCAATGGATTTTAGTGTTCATTTCTAAAATTACCAGGTTGAAAGTTTCCAAAACATATAAAATGTGATTTTTTCTCATCATTATATTTTCTTGGAATGTTAAATAAATCTTTGTTGTCGATGTTATTTAATTCTTGAGAATTAAAAAAAATGAAATTATAACTCTTAAGAAACAATGCGTTTATGTTTGGCAATCTCAATGGCTTCTACACAATCGTTTCTTAACATATCTTCATTTTCGCTTGCTAAAATTAAGCACTGTGAAGTAAATGATGATAATGTTATTATAAATAACCAATCAAAAATGTTAGTATTTTCTGGTGTGGAATCTATACAAACACAATTATTACGTTTTTATGAAATATTATTCATATATTTGAACGGGAAATTGAATTATAAGGAACCAAAATCCATTATGGATCATGTTCAAATAAATAATGTTTTTGAAAATATTAACAATGAATTGTGTTTTGTATTCAAAGTAAAATACACTGAATCTAAATTATCATTTGTTATTACTGATAATATTTCAATGTCATCAGAAGCAATTAATTTTGATGAAGTGAATCCAGACAATGTTATTATCAATAATGGAAAAATTTATGCGTTGAGTGACAACATTTTGCATGATACATTTGCATTCACATGCAAATCTAGATTAAGTGACAAAATTATGGTTGGTGTAATGTTTACCGATTTAACATATGATATTTTACTTGCAATGTGTCAAGATCAAAATATGATTTTAATATCATCACAAAAAAATTATACTATTAATGTACAATTATTTGTTGAAAATAATAAACAATCAATGGTAATAACTAAAGTAACAGAAATTGAAGACAAAGATTTTGAAATAGTAAATATTAACAAGAAAGAATTCAATATTAAAATAACAAGACAAGATTTAATTAACAAATATCCAGAATCCAAAAATGATATTGAAAAATTATTTACAGAAGATCAAATTCTCCATGAAAAAACAATCAATGTTTTAGAATCAATTACTTTTAACATGGCATTTGATAAATTTCATGGTAACATTAGTTTTAGGTATGCTGAAAATTCCGGTGTTTTGACAATTCCAAGAAATGAACATTTTGTTAAAATTGATGAAGCATTAATGTTATCATCAGATAATCAATTAACAAATATTGTTTTGAATTTAAATAAGAGTCAAATGTTAGGAATTATTAACAATCAAAAAAATTTAGCGTTAGGAATTAATATTGGTGTAGATAAAAGTGCCAGATTAATTAGTATTTGTTAATGACGATAAATATAATCATAATTAAAAACTACATATATAAATATCCAATAAATCCACCAACCAACAATAAAATAATTATAATCACACTAATTATAACTAATATACTGTACGACATATTAGAAGAAGAACAATCACAACCACCATTATTTGCCATCAATTCAATACCAGGAATATATGATGGATCAATTATATATCTAGTTCCATCACTATTATAATAATTTGTTTTATTTAATTGATTAAATGTATTCCATTGATTCAAACAAAATGCTCTTTCATATGGATCATTTAATTTATAACAATCATTGTACGAAAAAACATTATAATATAAATATGGCAAATACGGATATGGCGATGTTGATGTATTCCAATTCCTATGAAAATATCCATTATTCCATCTTCCATTATTACTATTCCAGTGTCTATTCCAATTATGATTCCAATTTCCAGGATTCCAATTCATAGGTTTATTACCATTTCTCCTAAAATTACCATTATGTGGTGATCGATTATTGGTATTATGCATATGCTCTAAAGACAATGATAATGATTCATCATCTTCATATATTGGTTCCATTATATATTGGATATTATCTTGGTTATACAAACCATTACCATTATATTTCTTATAATCATCGAACTGACGTTTACAATAATTATATGCATATTGATCATTATATGGAGCATTTAATAATATTGAACATTGATCAAGTGTATTAATACCATAATTAATGTATGGAAAATATGGAAAATTGGCATTCCAATAATATTTTTGTTCATTATAGTCTGGTTGTGCACGACGATAGAAAAAGTTATTTCTCTTGAAACCGTGATTGTGATCACGATCAAATCTAACAGGACGCGAAAATTTTTTGGCGTTCATATTATAAATGATTATATCAAAATAATTTTTTGTCATCATTGGTAAATTTTTTTGTTTTCATTATGAGTTTTGCATTTTGCATATATTTTATGCATTATATTTTCCATAAAAAAATTGAAAAAATAACAACAATCAATATCTGACCATATTGTTAAAACCAATGGAATTTACCGGAAAGGAATTCAAGGATATTAATAATGGACGAACATTTGTGTTATTAACTGGCAAAGACTATATTAAATATGATAAACAATATATGTATTTACACGATAATACAGAAGAATTAATTGATGATTATTACACATGTTTTTACAAAATAGACTATAATGCAATAATAATTTGTGATATTCACAAGATGCATAAATATTTTATTTTCAAGGACAATACATGTGCAGAATTTTATCATATTGTCGATATTCCTGATGATGCACTTATTTGTGTTAAAGAAAACGAAATAAGGATAAATAAATGCAAAATATCATATGGATACAAAATTAATACTTATTATGATAATGAGTATACGTTGTTACAACAAATAATTGTGTATAATCCTTCTTTTTCAAGATACATAAAATCTCGCGATTATGCAATTGAATTAATAAAATATGTTTCTGATAAAAAGAAATACATGGAATGTTTACCAAAATATCATTATTGTGATGATCTATTTAATTTATTATAATTAATGGATGTTATGAATTACATATAAATTATTATTACTTATATTAAAAATAATATGTCGACATTAAATGACATTGTTGATCACGTGTATGTGATAACAATTAAAGAAGATAACGAGTTGTGCAGTCTCAAAAATTATTTATTAAATTATAAAATAAATTATGAATTATTTCATGGTGTAAATGGTTGTCAATCAGATGAATTAAGAAATTTATACAATATATATTCTAAATTAGATTATAATCATCCATCAACTCATGAATTAGAAAAAAAATATAAAAAAAAGATAATATCTTCTGTTGGTGCATTTGGATATTTACATACATATTTAAATGTATTGGATGATGTTAAAAAAAATAATTATAATAAATTTGCAGTGTTTGATGATGATATTATATTTGACAAAAACTTTAATGAAAATTTATTAAAATATTCAACCATACTTAATGATGCGAAATTATGTTATTTAGGATCTTCACAGTATGTTTGGACAGATACAAATCCAATAGTAGAAAATATATATAAATCACATCCATACACTGATGGTTCATTTGCTATGATTTATGATATTTCAATAGTTGATGAATTAATTGATCAAATTAAATTAATGAACGCTCCATTTGATAGTGGCCCATTAAGATATATAATTAGAAAGTATCCTAACAATTGTTATACAATATTACCTGGATTAGTAATTGCAAATACATGTCCAAAATCCTTAACCATGAATCAAGAACGTGATCTTAAATATCATCATAAAAATGTAAGATGGAATTTGAGAAATATGGACTTTAGTATCGCCTATTGGAAAGTATCTTTATTAATGGCGCATTATAATTCAAATCCCGAATATATTAGAAAAACATTAGATTCATTTGTTAATCAAACATATCAAAATAAAGAATTAATTATAGTCGATGATTGTTCATCAAAGACAGAATCACTTATAATTATTGAAGAATACACTAAATTATATGACTATATCAAATTAATTAAATGTGATGTAAATGGTGGCGCTTATAAGTGCAGAAACATAGCATTAAAAAATGCATCAGGTATGTTTATTGGATTATTTGATTCAGACGATATATTATTATCAAATTATATCCAAAAGAATGTAAATGCTTATTTTAAGACAGATTATGAAATAATATTTTCCAATATATACAGATCAGTTAATTGTAAATTCGATATAATTAATGATAAAGAAATTGTTTTAGAAGCAGAAAATGAAAGAAAACCACATTTACTTCCAAATGACAGGAAATATTTACATGGACATGATTGTGAATGGAAATATAAATATAGATTTGCATTGGCCACAATTTTTGTCAATAAAAATTTTTTCGATAAATATGGAACTTGGCGTGATGATTATTATTATGGCATGGATCTAGAATTAATTCAACGTTACGTTGTTAAAAAATACAACAAATTTGTAGATCATAGTACATTATGGAAAGAAATATATTTATATCAAGGAAAACAATATGGAATATATTTAAAGAAATATACTGGATATTATTCATTTCCTATGAACAATACTAATGCAACTAACGAATGTAAAGAAAATAGTCGTGCATTGATACATTCACAATGTAATAAAGACTTACAATCTATGTTAGTCAATTAATTATTTTCATAGAAATAGTTATATCATGATTGTTTGTGAAGAAATACATAAATTAAACAAAAAAATTAAGAAAATGCAAAAAGAAATTGATTTATTGCGTCAAAATACTTTAATATCACAAACTGGTATTAATAATGTTAATGTTGTTCAAAGTAATTCGATAAATAACGTATTTTCATTAATATCGTCCGGAAGTTCATTACCAGTTATGGTAACAGGAAGAACAATTACTCATACAAATTTAACTGGTATTAATTTAGATTTGTATATAACAATTGGTGGATTAAATCCTCAACCAGTTACTAAAATAACAACATTAGCTCCTGGTGCATCTTATATATTTAATATTCCAGATTATGATAATAATGGAAATCCTTCTGGATATAATTGGAATGGAAATTTTAATGTATTGAAATCAGGTGATTCGGTTCCATTGCATAATGCTGGACCAACTTTGGCCGAATTTGGAACAAATCAGATATGGAACAATGTTCAATATGCACCATTAAGAGATACGATTGATATAAGTACTGTTCCAGCAGGTATTGGTAATTTATTATGTAACAATGGACAGAAATGTCGTGACACTGCAGTTAAGTTATCACAATCAACTGGATTATATACTTTGCAACAATCTTATAATTATAATGTAGGTGTTGAAATAATTCCACCTAGTGGGACTGCATTGCCATCCGGTAATTTGCAAACAGTAAAATGCACTAATACAAAAGGATATCCATCTGATGCAATTGGATATCCATTAGATACAGGATTGCCTAAACAACAAACTGGAAGTTCTAGTGGAAATTATATTGTCAATTGGATTAATCCAATTGTTAGTTTAAATTAACATAAAGAAAATGTGGTATTAATATTATTATTAATCCATTTATATAGACCATGAATTCTAATTTGGTGATTCATTAATTTCATAATTTCACCATTATGTATAGTCATAATGTTTTCATTTAATTCGTGTTTAATATATATTTTGTTATCATTGATTGATATCAATTCATTTAGATTGAATATAATTATTGTGTTATTATTTAATATTTTCATGTTAGTTATTTGTTTAATGTCTATTGTAAATATATGTTCATAACTATACAAACATTCTTTGTATATAATTGTTTTATTATTATACAATGTTAGTTCTTTATTCATGTAATCTGAAATAAATATGATTGATTTTATTGTACTTACGTAATCATCATTATCTTGGAAAAAATCAAATATTATCACATGATTATGTAATTTCATATTTTCCGATATATATTCATCATATTTATCTGTTATTATTTCGACTTTATTATTATGATGAATTTTAGTATTTTCAGTTATCATTGGTATTGTCTTGTCTTGGTTAGTAAAACTATGTATAAAATTTTTATACAAATAATTATTTATATTTGTATTGGCTTTGACAATGTGTCGAAAATATTTAACATTTTTATATGACAATTGATTTGTTGCCACATTTAAGTTCATCAAATTACAATTAGTAATATGTGTTAAATCAATAACTGGTTGATCATGATCAACAAATAATGTTAACGGAGATATATGACATTTTAAATCAATTATAATAACGTTAAATAACAAGTGACTATAATTATTCTTATTAATGTGTTTAAGTTTTGGATGTTCAATGTCTAGATTAGTAAAATTACTTATGGCATTACAAAATTTTTGGTATATTTCTGTTGCTTCATTAAAATTAAAAATAATGAAATTACTATAATTATTGTATGTTACATTGTTACGTTTTGATTCAAACAATGTATTGTCATAATTTTGTATGGAATTGATATTGAGTGACATTTTTTAATAAATATATTGGTAAAAATATACAATGATTATATATCAATTTTTTATTGAACTAATTATGTGAAAATATTATAAATTATCTTTTAGTTGTTTTAACCAAAACATTTTTAATTGTTATAAATCTTCCATCAGATGTCTCAATATCAATAACATCATCATTATTTATAATTAATTTATTATCAGTATCTTCGGCTGGTATGATGATATCATTATATGATACTAGATGGTCTCTAGTTAGATGTAATGGAGAAGAGACATTATCATTGAATTCAATCCATTCTGAGTTTTGATTGTTCTTATGGACTATAGTGGCATCTTCGGGTAACTCGATGTTTTTGATGGAATTGTAGGCGAAACATGGAACAATGGGTCCTGATGATGGTCCAAATTCAGCAATGTAGATATTGGTGCGTGCATTAACTCCCGATCTTGTTAAATTTGAATCTATTGTATTATCATTGTAGAACGATACACTTGATGTTGTGTATGTACCTGGTGCAAAAAATTTATTTGCATCATTTGAAAAGAAAGGGGTAACACTTTTGTTAATTTTCTTAAAAAAATTATAATTACCATTGTTAACATTATAATTTAAAACAACTCCATAAGTACCACTTGCTAAAGGATTAGTTATTGTTGTAGCTAGTGATGTATCACCTTTATAAATGTTAACATTTTGATCAAAATTATATGCAACGGTAACAGATTGTTCACTAATAACAGAATTACGTGTATTTAAAAATAATAAAACATTTGTGCTCGGTGCAATTAAATTACTCCATTGCCATATTCCAGACGAATTTAAAACACCATTAAATACATGAGTTCGTGACGTGGTATATTTTCCAGTTAATGCTAAGAATGTGTTTTCACTATTACCGTTCCAGAATCTAAATTGTTGAGAAGAGGATATAGATGAGGTTCCTGTCATTAATAAGTTACTGTTAAATGTAAATAATCCACTCGAAATACCAGTTGGCGAAGAAACAATGGAAAACCATTGCCATACACCATTTGTGTTAATTTTGGAAATTAATATTTTTGTTAATGTTGTTCCTATACTACTATCAACATTGGCAGCGTCTGTTAGTGTTGTTCCACCACCAGAATTATAAAATTGTGCGGTATTGGCATATGCACACGATACATAAAAATCAGTGGTTGATGTATTGGAAAATCCAATGGGTGATCCACTAGCAGTTGTGAATCCAATTTGGGCAACATAAGCACCGGAATCTGTTATGCCATTATTTTGAGGTATTTTACAGACATATGCACACCTAGCGGTTGCAGGCATTGTTGGTAATGATAATGTTTTATTAGCACCAGATGAATTACCATTATAAAACTCAAGTTGTGTACTAGTATAAAATCCAGTAACATATACACTGTCAGACGATAAGTATATTTGTGATGTAATGTTAAAATTGGCATCAGCAATTCTCGTGGCCCATTGCCACGTGACCAAATCTGTTTTTGTAATGACAGCATCACCAAAACCTGAATGTGGAATACTTGATATTGCACCTGTATTTGTATTATTATACAAAGTTGTAATGTTATTGATTGTTAATGACACATAAACATATCCATTATATAAATCCATTTGTACTATGGATGTTGTTGCTGCTGTTGGATTAGCTATTGCACTGACTATAGATAACCATGTACCGGTATTATCTAATTTTGCAACAAAAACTGAAGCATTATTAGGTAAACCAGTTGGTGGAGTAGGATAAACTCCACTACTTGCATTGGCAAACACAGGTGTTTCTCTAAATTGTCCACCCACATAAATATTTGTGCTGTCAGATTTAATGAAACTAATTTGACAAGTAGCTGATGAACTAACTTGAGCATACCACTCGAAATTTCCAGTAGTGTTGTTGCATTTAATAAGAACAGTATTGCTGTTTGTACCGGTATAAGTTATTGAAAAATTAGGTGTTCCCGTGTTGTTACCATTATATAATCCAATGTTTGCATTGAATCTACATGCTAAATATGTATGGGTTGTGGTTGAGTGTATATAGTCTATAAATAAACCTGCACCAGCACTAGTTGTTTCCGATATCCGCGATGCCCAATTCCAATTGTTGGTGGTCATTATATTTATGATTTTTTCTCAATCATAAATATAATGACCAACAACAATTGGAATTGGACCTCGCGGATATTATTAATTTTAAACTCATAATCCTCTATATTTGAACAAATGGTTTCCAGTAAAAAAAAGTATTAACCTCATAACTCAACAAAAAAATGAATCAATTATATCAATTTAAACCATCGTGTATCATTAATTATCATGAATCAATTAACATTAATAACGTATTGGAAAATATTGTTGTCAGTAAATGTTATTTGGATACCAATATCGTTATCAATAATATTTTACGATTATATGTTCAATTGTGAATTATTAACATTATATACATTACTAATGTTGTGTTTTAGTTTCTTTTTAATACAAACATCATTTAATTTTTTATGTTATCATAAAATTATATTTTCAAAAATCATATTCATTATTGGGACTATATTTGTATTAATGATTGTTATATCATTGAATATATTAATTAATTCAAGATACACATATTTATTAAATTTAAATATATGTCATCATGCTTATTTTTATTTTAAGATAAGATGGTTTATATACATATTTGAAATGATTATATTCGGTATAAGTTTATATTACGAATATGATTTAATAAAAGAAGAGTTACATAAACTTAATTATATCCAAATATAGTCATTAATTTATCTGAAACATTAGTCGGTGTGTCAATCATATTATGTTCCAATAAATTGTTACATAAAACCATGTATTGATGTATCGTCATAATTAATTTGTAAAACATTGACGATATGTCATTATCTACTCTAGATTTAAAATTTACAAACCATAATTTAATATCAGTATCGTATGTATTGACTATATTTTCTATTTGTTCATTAATATTATTAGCATTCTTAAAGTTATGTTTCAATAATTTTAATGAACATATCACTATGTCATTTAAATCCTTATCTTTAATATCAACTTCATAATGTGTACATATTGAAGTTAGTGTGGCCATAATTACGGCACATTTATTTTTCAGTAAATATTCAAGATTATCATCATGGTCTATATTGTATCTTTCAATATAAGCTTTGTAATTAGTATTAATACATGCATTACAAAATATACAATCAGTACATTCAGACTTAATATTTTCTGCAGTCGGGATGATATTAAGATCACATAATGTTTTTGAAATACCATTAACAGTTACCACTTTATGTATATTTTCTTGATGAAAAACATTTAATTCAGTAACATTAGATAATATTTCTTTGCAAAAATAATAAGACAACAATTCATATTTATTAATTGACATTAATTTATTCCACGATTTAATTGTGTCAACCACTTTGGTTAAATTATCATAATCTTCATGTTCATTCATTTCTCTCGAAATATTTTTTACTAATAACGTAGCTCTCTTAACACAATCTTTAAATAATTCTGTATCATTAAGATATCTATAATTACCATCAATTATATTCTTAATAATTTTGGCTGGTTTATCTTTATTATCAGTATGCATCAAATATAAAACTGTATATACTTGCGGGATTATATCATCTTTATTAATTGACAATGCATATTCTTTTATTTGGTTTGTGTGGTCACTTTTTATCAACAAATGATTTAAAATAACTGTCGATTTATGTTTATTTAAGTAAATTATTTGATCAATATCATGAAAATATTGTTTATATTCGTCTTTCTTTGCAATCATTTGATTATAGTCAAATGTATAAAACAAACATGTTTTACATTTAGTCGTACATAAATTTGAATTAATGTGTTTGACACTAAAACATGCTGGAATATATTTATCTTGTATTTTAACAAACAAATGACTATATGAATTATTATCAGCATCTTGCCATCTACAATGATAAGATTCAATATATTCACTAGCCAAATAAACTTCATAATGATAATAATCACCAGGTATTGCCATTTTATTAATATGTATATAGTCATTGTTTATTTGTTAATTTATTTCAATTTTTTTTGAAAAAAATGAAATATCAAGTTCTTAGAACTTATGGTCATTTAAGGTAAAAATGTACAGCAGATCATCAAATCGAAAACATAATAAAAATAAGTGCAATGACGAAGGTATATATTTTAGGTGTGAATCATCAGTAAAAAATAGAAATCGTGGAGTGTTTAGACGTGGAATATATTCAATAACTTATAGTGTTTTTGGTGGTTTAAATGATGATTTTCCACCGGTTAATTACCAACCAATCACATTTAACAAGAATTTCTTGGATATGTATTTCAGCATAATGAACAATAAAACATTATCAATATATTCAACATTATTAACAGATCCAGATTTATGTGATAAAATTATAGAAGCACTTGATTCAGAAGAATATAATATTAGTGCTATGAATTGTCCATGTTGTAAAGATGGATGTGTAAATTTTTATACAAACAGTGGATCATTACTTGTAATTCCTGAATTAGAATCATACAAAGATAATACAAGAGTATATAATCAATCGTTATATAACACAATATTTAAAAAAGAATATAAAAGAATAATGAATAATGAATAAGTCATCTACATAAAATTAGGATTGTCATGTATTTCCATATATTCAAGGTTAAGCATTCCAATACCTTCAATTGATAAACAATCATCATTGGCACGCAATATTTTTAAGTTTTTCATGTGGTTTATGTCTTTTAAATAACAACAACCACTTACATCTAACTCTTCAATGTTTTCTAATTTATCTATACCATAATCATGTATATTACATTCAATTATTTCCAACATTATTAAGTTTTTCATATGATTTAAATCATATATTTCTCCATTATATGACGCACATAGATGTGTTATGTTTTCTAACATTGTTATATTTTCTTGTGGTATTATTGTGTTTCTCATGTTACATTCGAATAATGCTTTCATATGGTTAATATTGTGTATTAACTTATTGTTATCTATGTCTAATTTTAATACATTGTGTAAATTTTTAATTCCATTATCAGATAAACAATCAAAGTTAGCAATTAATATTTCTATCCTTGTCATGTGATTAATATCAGTTATCATCAATACATCACTTACATTTAATTTAATGACATTTTTTAATTCTCTAATTCCATAATTAGATATTTTCGTGGACATTATATCCAAATCGACAATATTTACCATATGATTAATATCAAATATATGTTGATTATAATGAATTGATAAATGTGTAATTAAATTTAATTTAGTTATTCCACTTTGTTTTAGATTACAATCCACTCCGAATGCTGATAGCTTATGTAGTGTTTTACTATATTTGTTCACATCAATTACATTCATATTTTGGGCAATATCTAGGTCATATATATTTGGAATATAACAAGTATCAACTGATAATTGTGTAAATCCACAATCTCCATTTGCAATTAATTTTTTTAGATTTGGTAAATTTAAATTAATCATATGCATCTTTGTAAAACTTATATTCAACATTGTTAATTTGTTATGAACTGGTAAGAAATTATTAAAATCCATTGATAAATCAATATCACTAACACTTAATTCGCTGATATTATTTGTATAATTTAAAGATGATATGTTATTATTATTATCAATATTTAGTGATTTAACATACTTATAAATCACTAATACATCATCGGTAATGTTCATTGATATTGTTGCGGGTAAATACATCATATTTGTAATTCTTACCTTGTTATAAATAAATTTGCACGTGTATTTAAAAGATATTTGATCGCTAAAATGCATATAATCATTAATGAGATTGATTATATGTACATTTTCATATATTTTCATTATATATTAATCGCAACTTCACCTTTAGCTGCTAATCTTGCTAATTTTTTTTCTTTGCGTGTTTTTTTAATAACCAATTGTTCTTTAATTTCTGTTGTTTCTAAATATTTTATTATGGCTAGTTTTCGTTGATCATATTCTTGTTTCTTATTATTTCTAATATAGTCTAACAATTTGGCACATCGTTCACTTCCAATTTTTCCATGGTCATTATATATTTTAATTGTATTGAAATTAGCTCTGTCATATTCATGTTTTAATTGCGATAATACATTACATGTATATTTACCAACATCATTTATGATAATTCCATTATCAGTTAATAATTGTATAGTATCTAGCCTAGTATTTTCATTGATATAATCTGAGACATTAATTTTTTGAAAGTCATCATTATTAAATTTAATATCCATAATTAAGTATTTCAATAAATTAGAACATTCTGTTTCACATGCTTTTCTTATGGCATAATTATCACATATACTAAAATCTTCTTTTGTATATCCCAATGATTTATGAAGAAAATATATGACTTTCATATTATTATTTATTTCTGAACATGCATAATTAATTGATGTATATACAATTCTATTATCAAACGATCTAAAATTTTCGACAGTCATACCTAAATGTTTCTGTGCATGTTTAATTGTTTGGATTTCTGCGCAATTTTCATAAATTTTGTGTAACAAGTAATTCTTATCATTAATATAGTCCATATTAAATAATCTGTGAACATATTCAATAACATGCAGATCAGATACTTGGTTAATAAATTGTATATTGTTCATTATATCGTCCTTCATGTCGAACAAAGTGTCATTATCAAGACCGTCGACTGCCATGCTGATAATTAGAATTAGATCATTCATTAGATACTTTTTTTACTCATATTGACTATAAATGGTTAACATTATTATTTCATTTTTTTATGTTCAAAAAATTGAAATATATACACTTTAATGTGATAATTAATACAACAATTAACATGGATTTTTTCAAAGAAACATGCAACGTTATAACAACTGTATTTGGTAATAAAGTTTATGATACTAGTATGTTTGTTGGTATATCTAGTCATAAATTTGTGCATATCAACAATGTTCATAAACATATAGTCGAAACAGGAATATATTATGAAATATTTATACCATTAGATTCTGATATTAGTTGTTCTGATGATGTTTATGTTTCAGACGTTATGAAAATAATTAAAGAAATAATGATATGTAATATAGTCGATATTAATGTGTGGAATAAATACATATTGTATGATTATAATTATATAAATTATTGTCCACATCATGCAAAAGAATTTAATGAAAGCATTCAAACAATAATGCAATATTATTGGAATTGTTATACTGTTTTGGATAAACATGATTTAATTAATATATTCAAATGTATTAATCACGATCAGTATATATTTGAAATAATTGATAAATATAATATTTTACCATATGTTAATATTATTCTTCAATATCAATCAATTGGCGTGATTAAAAAATGTTTTTCGATGCTAACAAATGAAAATAAATTTGATAATCGCATTGAATATACCAAACATGCTAAATTAAATAAAAATAAGATTGATTTGAATATAATTAAGCCAACATATTATAAGTTTAATTATGAAATAACCAAAGAAAATATTGATCTTATTCCATATATAAAATGTGAAAAATGCGATCCATTATTCACAATTTTTAAAAAATCTACAGGCCATGAAATGATTGATTATGCAATTCTTGTTTATATTAATCATGATTTGGATTTTCACTGTAAGAATAAAGCCGGATTTACAATATTTGATCTTAAAGATAAAAAATATAGATGTATTGAAAGCTATTTAAATGTTCTTGGATATGACTTGAGTATTTTAGCAATTGATCCAAAAAAAATAACAGACATTGTATTAAAATTAGATTATGTCGTACATAATTATTTGTCATACTTAATGTATTATTCAGGCATAACTTCTATTAAATATTATATTGAAAAGTGTGAAGAACAATCAAAAAATGTTGACATAGATATTAATCATATGAGCAAAATACATAATTCAGAATTAAAATTAACATCAATATTAGTATATGCGTGTAACATGTGTCATGAAAGTGTAATCGAATATTTAATGAGTAAAAAATTCAGAGTAAATAACTATAAACTCGCTATTGAATATATAAAAACAAACAAATCAATTAAAAATACAGATCAATTTATTGAAAAATTTATATTGTATTGCAACAATACTGATAATTGCGACAATGAATATTCAGTTGATTAATTAAGAACGAAATGGCATTAAAATTATTGCATATATTGCTAACCGTTAATTTATAATATTACAGTATAATAACAATAAGTATGTCTTGTTGCAATGGATTCGGTAACAATTGGTGTGGTGGCTGCGGCTGGGGTAACTGTGGTGGCTGCGGCTGGGGAGGCTGCGGTGGCTGGGGAAATTGCTGTGGTGGTGGCTGCGGCGGTGGTTGCGGATGTGGATGCAATAGCTGCTCCATTTCCACTACTTGCAAACATAAGAGCAAGAAGTGCAAAAAGTGTAGTCACTAATAATATTTACTGTTAATTTATTTAAAATAATAATTAATTATTATTAAATTAGTTTTGGAACATAAAATGTTGTTGTTTATTATTTTAATAAATGGATATAAAAATTACAATTTAACAATTTTTGCATCTGGATAAATAATATGAGCAAAATCCCATAACATAGAAAATACAAATGCATTTAATTCCAATAACATTTGTTGTTCTTCATATAAATATTTGATAATTTCTGATTTTTTTAAATCATAACCCATTTCACTATTTTCTTTACCAATGATTATTGTTGTTTTATTAACATTATTATCATTAACATAATTAATAACATATACTAATGTTCTTAAATAATATTGTTTTTTGATGGACGTTTTTGGATTGTTTTTGATATTTATGAATTTACAATCAGGATGATATACTAATACATTTCTTAATACATCTATTTTAACATCTAGCCCTGATTTATGCAGATGATAATTCATTTCATTCTTTTTTCTATTGTCATTAATATTTAATACAATTCCATCATCATCTTCAATTTGCATAATTTCATTAACATATTGTTTAAACCTAAAATTACCTTTAAAAATACATGTTATTAATGTTTTAGGACAAACTATTATTGTTATTTGTGTTGTTTGTTCATCTTTATTCGTGTATAGATCATGAATAATTCCATATTTTAATGCGTCCCACAATCTCATTGATTTCCAATATATTCCATCAAAGTAAATGATCATTTTTGATTTAGTTTTAATATTTTCATATTTAATTACTGATGAAATATCAGTGTCGTTAATATTAAGTTCTCTCATATAAAATATCACATGATAAAAAGACTCTCAAAATACCGTTAGTATTAAATTTTGATAAAAAAAATGACATCAATAACTCATTGAAAATGTTAGTAATATCATACAAGTAATCTATTGCAATAATGGATATTGTTGATACAAACGTGAATACATGCAAATATATACCATATAGAATAAAAAATCATGTGAATGCAAGTAATAATGTTGCACATTGGATTAAATTGAACGAAAATAACATTGATTCAAAAAACGTAAAAATTATTGGTAAATATTCAAAATTCTTGAATCAACGAAATATACAAGTTATTATAAAATGTGTTGAACAAAAAATAAATGTAATACCAATATTATATCAACTTGATGATAATGATGTTAAATTATTGATTGAAAAATCATTTAAATATTCAAATATTCACATGTTAAAAATTTTGGATGATTATATTGTTAAATTAATTCGTGATTCTCTAATTGAACGTATAATTCATGCTTGTTCAAATGGTCATATTGATGTTGTTAATTTTTTACACAAAAATATGAAATTAACAAAAGATGATTTTCAATCAAGAAATGGTAATGCGTGTAAATTGGCTTGTAGAAATGGTCATCTTAATGTTGTTAAATATTTACATAAAAATATTGGATTAACAAAAGAAGATTTTCAATGTGATTATAATATAGCATGCGTTTGGGCTTGTAAAAATGGCCACCTTAATGTTGTTAAATATTTACATAAAAAAATCAAATTTATAAAAAAAGATTTCCAATCAAATTTCAACGATGAATGCAAATTTGCTTGTGAAAATGGTCATCTCAATATTGTCAAATATTTGCATCAAGAAATTAAATTCACAAAAAAAGATTTTAAGTTATGTTTTAACGAAGCATGTAAAAATGCTTGTGAAAATGGTCATGTTAACATTGTCAAATATTTGCATGAAGAAATTGGATTAACAAAAGAAGATTTCCAATCATATGATAATGTCGCATGTCGATCTGTTTGTTCAGGTGGACATTTTGATGTTGTCAAATATTTACATCAAAAAATTAAATTTACAAAAGAAGATTTTCAGTCATGTTATGATGGACAATATATATATTTATACAATAATAGTCATTTTAATGTTATTAAATATTTACATCAAGAAATTGGATTGACAAAAGAAGATTATCAATCATATTACAATGAAGTATATAAATATGCTTATAAGAATGGTCATATTGATATTGTTAAATATCTACATCAAGAAATTAAATTTACAAAAGAAGATTTCAAATTATATGTTAATAAAGAATGTAAATGTATTTGTTCAGGTGGACATCTTTGTATTGTTGAATATTTACATCAAGAAGTTCAATTTACAAAAGATGATTTTCAATCATATTATAATGACGCATGTAAATGTATTTGCAAAAAAGGTCATAATGATGTTATTAACTATTTACACCAAGAAATTGGATTAACAGAACAAGAATTTCAATCAAACAATAACCATATATGTGGAAAATGTATGATGTTTGGTCAAGTTTTTATACAAATACCATTTTTATAAAAAAATTGATAAATTATCATTTGATAATTATTTTTATTACAATATTAACAACAATGATACCAGTTCCAGTTCCTATTCATATCATAAATAATCGTAAAGAAAAATTAAAAATTTACAACACATACATAAATAATTATTTGTCATTTGTTAAGAACACTGGAATTATTAAATTATATGTTGATCATATTACCAACAAATTAAATTCTGTTAATAAATTAGATATATTTAATAATTTAACACGTGATTATTTTAATAATGGCTTATATTCGGGAATATTATGTGAGTTTTTCAATTGTGAAAATATAGAAGTTACAAATCCATATGAAATAAATGGTACACAATTTAAAGTGAAAATAACACCTGATCATAAATCATGGCCAGAATATAATCATTATAATCTATTTAGGACAATATTTCATAGTGATTATACAGATTGTATAAATTTGCATGATTTACATGAATTTTGTGAAAATGGTTATGTAGTAAATATAACAGTTAATGATGTTAACTATTCTCTTGTGTTCACAATTTGTAACGTTTCAGCATGGAGTGAAAGATTGTCTGTAAAATTAGTGTATGACACTAAAAAAAATAATGAAGAAACAAATATTCTTGTTGCTAAAGAATCGTGTAAACATAAATGTTTATGTAACATACAGTAAATAAATTAATCAGATATATTCCTAAATTTTTCATGTTTAATTGAAGATAAACAATTGTTTATATTTTTAATTAAACAACCATTTCGAATCCATATACTAAAATGATCATTATCTATTAATATTGATCCAATAATAATTATATTGAAAGACATTTCTTTGTATAATGCATCAATACTGATACCTGAATACTTATTGTTATTAATTTGACATTTATTAATTAATATATTCTCAGATGAAAATATAGCAATTCCATCTATAATATTATTTGAACATATACAATTTGTTATTTTTATATATTTAGAATATGCTATGACAATTCCACCACTGTTTGCATTATAAGCATTACAATTATTTATGTGAATACTTTTGCATTTGCGAATACTAATACAGTTATTTTTAATAACATAAGAAATATCAGATTCTTCTTTATTTGGCGAATTACCATTACCAATAAATATAATATTTTCAATGACAATATTTTTACATGATTCCATGTGAATTATTGGATAACAAACATTGTTTTTTAATTTGATTATTGTTAACGGATTATTATTTTTATCAACAGAACCACGTAAAAGTGTATTTGATTTTAACACAATAGGTTTATCAATAATAAATGTGTTTTTTGGTAAATTTATAACATTCATAATATAAATATATTTGAATATATTGTTGTGCATATTAATAAATTTTATTGTATATGAATGTATAATGTCTATATTGACAAAATATGATTTATTTATTAAAGACCTTCTTGAAATAAAAAAAGAAAAAGATAAGGACGATATTGAAAAATTTATTGTGAATTTTTCAAGTGAAAATCCAGAATTAAATGTACATGAATATTTAATTAAATACACTTGTGGAA
>Ga0255138_1000147_pt1 | contig 20065 bp, 13 predicted proteins | sample Law_Colum_RepA_8_FD_188545 | JGI IMG/M metagenome (GOLD analysis project Ga0255138, IMG submission 188545) | Freshwater microbial communities from St. Lawrence River, New York, United States - Law_Colum_RepA_8d | ecosystem: Environmental > Aquatic > Freshwater > River | place: USA: New York... | reverse complement strand
GATGGGAATGCTGCCGCCTTCGCGCATGAGCAAGGCCTCACGCCCGAAACCGGTGGACATGGCTCGGAGGGCTGCTTGAGCCAACGGGCCGGAAGGCGAGACGAGGTACGGTTCGCCTCCGTGACCGTGCTTCACGGTGAGGCGCACGGTGGGAGGGCACAGCGACTGAAGGTGCTTTTTGACGGCAGCCAGAATCTTGGCGGGCGTCTGGTCGGGGACCAGTCGGAGGGTGATCTTGGCGCTGGCCCAGGCAGGCACGATGGTTTTGCTGCCTTCGCCTTGGTAGCCGCTGGTGAGACCATTGATCTCGAAGGTCGGCCGGCAGGTGCGGCGCTCATTGGCCGTGAATCCTTTCTCGCCGGTCAGCTCAGGCACTCCGAGGAACTTGGCGTACCGCTTGTCATCGTGCGGAATCCGGGCCATTTGCTTGCGCTCGTAGGCGGTGAGCGGAGCGACCTCGTCGTAGAATCCCGGTACGGTGATCCGTCCGCGCTTGTCCCGCATTTGTGCGAGCAACTGGCACAAGGCGAAGGCCGGGTTCTCCAGGCTCCCTCCGAAGAGACCGGAATGCAGGTCCCGCGACGGGCCATCAATTCGGACCTCCAGGGCGGCGATACCGCGCAACCCATAGGTCAATGCGGGGTATTCCAACGAAGGAATGCCATTGTCCGAAATCACCACCGCGTCGCAGGCCAGTTCCTTCCGGTGCTTGGGCAAGAAGCTGTAAAGCTGGGTGGAACCCACCTCCTCTTCGCCTTCGATGAGGAAGATGAGGTTGCACGGCAACGGGGTTCCGCTGCGGATGTAGGCCTCGACCGCATTCAGGTGGGCCAAATGCTGCCCCTTGTTGTCGGCCGAGCCGCGGGCATAGAGGTTGCGGTTTTCAATGCGGGGTTCGAACGGCGGGGTCTTCCAGAGATCGAACGGCTCGGGCGGTTGGACGTCGTAGTGCCCGTAGACGAGGAAGGTCGGCTTCTTCGGATCCGCCTTGGGAGTGCGGGCCACCACGATGGGGTTGCCGTCGGTTTCATGGACCGTGGTGTCCAGCGTGAGGCTTCGGGCTCGGTCAGCAATCCATTGGGCTGCGGCACGGAGATCCGGCGCGTGCTTCGGTTGGGCGCTGACACTCGGAAAGCGCACGTAGTCGCAGAGCGAGTCGATGAACTGGGTCTGGTGTTCTTCGAGGTACTGGAAAACAGGGTTCATGGGAGGTCCGGAAATCGTGGGTGTTTCTGGGTTCCGATCGGGGAGGTTGCCGGTGGCTGGATCAATTCTTCGGTTTTCCGAAGCCCCGGAGCAGACCCTCGATGGCCTTGGCCGGAGAATTGGTCGGGATCAACGCGTTGACCGTATTGGTGTTGAGGAGAGGGTTGCCCTTCGTTGCGGGCGCATTGGTCGCAGCCGTTGGTGGGGTGCCGAGAAAGTTGCCCAGTATTCCGGCCGCTCCGGCGACTTTCCCACCGAGGTTGCCGCCCAAGCCGGCCGCGGCACGTCCCAGGGTCTTGGCACCCATGGCGGCCAGAGCTAGCTTGTCCACAGAGGGTGACGGATTGCCCAAAGTGCCCTTCACAGTGAGGAATTCGGGTAACGGAGCATAGGCAGCATCGGCCGGTGTGGAGGCATCGAGGAGCACAGCCTTTTCGGCAATTTTCCGGGACAAGGCGATGGTGACTGGGATGTTGATCGGGGAATTGGTGAGAACGGGCGCGAAGCGCAGGCCGCCCCGGGCGTCGATGCGCAGGGCAGCGCTTTGAACACGGGCCGTTTTGAGGGAGACGGCGCCATTGCCAATGTCTGCCGAGAGATCAATGACATCGAGGGGTTCAGTCTCCAAATCATCCACCCACGAACCGGTCTTCGCTTGCGCGCCTCCGGTCAACTGTCCGAGCCAGCTGCCGACTTGAGCGCCCGGGTTTTGAATGAGTTTTGGCAGTGCCGTCACGACATTGATAATGGTCCGGATGAGCGGTGTCTTGGTGTCGGCCAACTTGAGATTGAGATTGGTGGCAGTGAAGGCAAAGCCGCCATTGAGGTTCGAGGACAAGGAAGCCCCAGTCACACCCGCACCCCGAATGTTGGCGTTGGCCAAGAGGGTGCCGTGGATTTGCCCCTTCCGTTCTGGAGCGAAGCTGTTGATGAACGGCTCCAGCGAAAGCCGTTCGATGCGCAGTTGGGTGTCGTAGCGATAGCCCGGCACGCCAACATTGGCCGTGACTTTGGCGGTGATCGGAGCGCCGTTGATCTTGAGGGAGAGAGGGTCGATGGCGATGACCGAGTCCTTGAGGCTGAGGCGGGTTTTCCAATCGGCGATCTCGATTTCCCGGAGGAGGATTTTCGCGATGTTCACATCCACCGCCAGTTGACGCAGCGGCAGCGTGATCGGGGCCGGTTCACCGGGTTCGGTCGTGGCTACCGGTTTCGAAGCCGCGGTGGCCGGTGCTGTGGTCGCATTGGTTTTGGCAGGACCGGCCAGCAAGTTGTAAAGCGGCGTCAGGTCCAGGCCGTCGCTCTGAATGGACAACGAACTGGGCGCAGCATTGGTGGCCAAGTCCACCAAGCCCTTGAGCACCAGTTGGTTGGCTGCCAGGGCTGTTTTGCCGAGATCGACGCGGAGGTTCTTGAGGTCGATCGCCGAGCCTCGTTGAGCCACATCGACAGTGACCCCAACGGCAAAGGGCGTGTTGGGAACCGATCCGGTCGGGTCGTTGACCACGAGCTTGCTGACTCCCAGGTCGGTTTGAAGGGCGATGTCTCCGCCCTTGAGCAGGCTGACCTTGCCGTTCACATCGAGCGAGACCGAGACCAGGTTCTTCGGCGCCAGTGCGGCCGCGACAAAGGGGCCGATGGCGCGTTCATTGAAGTCGATGGTCTTGAAGGCGAAATCCCCGGTCTTTTGCGCGAGGTCGTATCGGCCGCTGGCTTCAAGCTTGCCTCCCAACCCCGGACCGCTTTGTGCGGTAAGTTGGAGTTTCTGAAGGTCGAGGGTGTTGCCCGAGATGCCGGCCACCAGGCTAACCGTCGATTGGTAGTCCTGGAGCCGCACGTCGCCGAATTGGCCCGACAATCCCGCCAGAACGACATCGGTGGCCAGGTTGGTGACGCCGGGCTTCGCATCGAGCTTTCCGTTGATTCGCAGGGTGCCGGAAGAGAACGAAGCAGTATCGACCGGGAATGCTTCGAGCAGTGCCGGGATTTGGAATTCCCCGCTGAACTCGGCGCGGGAGTCCTTGCGATCCGTATTGTGTCCGGCCGATGCCTTGAGGTTCACAAGATCGCGCCCCGAGCGCTGGAGGTTCAAATCCAGCGACTTGACGTTGAGGTCCTTGAATTCAGCTAGCGTGGCATCCGTGGCCAACTTGAGTTGCAACCCACGGATGGTTTTACCGCTGACGGCCAGGCTGATGTCGTCGAGAGCGGTTTGCAGGGTTGCTTGAAGATCCTTGCCGTCACGAGTGGCTCGAACCGTGAGTTGTGCGGAAACAGTCGCCGAAGGAATGTTCGTGCCGGCCAACGCCTTCCAGTCGGTGGTTTCCAAACGGTTGATGGACAGCTTGAAGGTGGAGTCCGGAACTCCTTGCCCGGCCTTGGCCCACGACAGGGACATCGGTTGATCGAGTCCACCGTTGATGAGTGCGCGTCCGGATTGGGTGACCGTCAATCCCAGCGTTTCCAATTTTGCCGACTGTTCGGCCTGATTCACGGTGGCGCGGTACTCGGTGAGAATTTGGAGCTCCGGCGTCTTGTCGCCAGTCGTAGTCATGAGGCTCAGGTCGCCGATCGTGACGCGGCCTTGAGAGGCCACCACCTTGCCTTGCTGGAGCAGGTCGACGCGGCCGTCGGCGCTAATGGCCGTGCGTCCGAGATCGTAGGGCAGCATCGGCGCGGCCACCTTGAGAACGCGGCGATCGATGCCGGCGATTTGGTAGCGGATCTGAGCTTCCTTCTTGGCCGGATCAAAGGGCCCACTCAGCACCACCGATCCGAAGGATTGCCCGCCTTGCTCGAACGCCAATTTGAGTTGGCGCAGTTCGCTCGCAGAGCTGTCCACGGTGAGGGCGGCGGAAAATCCGCTGGCATCCTTGAGTGCGCCTGAAGCGGAAAGGATGTCGGCGCGAAGGGAACCCGCCACCGTTTGGGGCAATAATTCGGGGTTGAGGGCGATGTCGTACTTTCCGCCGATTTTACCTTTCAGCGAGGCCCCGTCCGGCAATGAGACAGCCAGCAATGCGCCCAAGCCGAGTTGGGTGGTGGCACCATTGGCCAACTGATCCAAGGAGACGTTGAGGCCCGAGACTTCAATCTTCTGTTGTCCGCCTTGAGGTGTGGTCGTGTTCATCCGAAACGACCCGTCCTTGATGGCGACATTGCGCACCTTCAAGACGATGGGTTTGGAGGGAGCTGTGGCCGGGGCCGCGGCAGCCGTGGGCTGGCCCGACGGCTTCGGGAGATTCATGGAACCATCCGCTGCCTGTTCCAGGGTGATGACAGGGTTTTCGAGGAGCACCTCGGACACATCGATGGTGCCGCCTAGAATGGCGGTCAGGCTGTATTGCACGCGAACGCGATCAATCGTGGCGAGCGAAGCCGCTCCGGTGGGGGTGACTCGGAGTTTGATCAGTTCCAATCCCGAGAAGGGATGGAGGGACAAGTCATCGACAGCAACGGTGGCACCGAACGCATCGGAGACCTTGGGCAGCAAGAAGTTCTTCAAGAACATCGAACTGGTGAGGAAGAAATAAAGGACCACCAATGAGGCAGCGGCACCGCCGGCAATGAGTGGCCAGCGACGAGCGGGACGGATGGTTTCAGAGGACATGTTCAAATTCGTTGGGGATCTTGTCTGCGGTTCCGTCTCGGGTGGAGACAAAATGCTGCCGGCTATTCCGATTCGTTCGGCGACAAAAGGTACGAGGCGAACCTCCCTCCGCAAGATTTGCCTCAACCACTCCTGAGGGTAGCGTGGTGTCGGCACAAAGAAGGCAGGACAGACGAACGTAACACGGTCGACGATTGCCTCGAAGCAGGTGGCTCAGGTAAAGGACCCGACCGATGCGAGACAAAGGATTCACGCTCATTGAACTGCTGGTGGTGATCGCCATCATCGCCGTGTTGGCAGGCATGCTTCTGCCGGCGTTGTCCAAAGCCAAGGCGCGGGCGGCCCAAACCGCCTGCTTGTCCAATCTCCACCAGGTGGGCTTGGCCACTGCACTGTATGGGGGCGATCATCAGGACCGCTTGCCCTTTGTTCCGGACGAGGAGTTGCAATTGACCCCCCCGGTTGATTCCAAGGGCAAACGCTACGCATCCATGGGCTCGTTCATGCCGGTCTTGGAGCCGTATCAGCCCAATGCGGCCCTCTGGTGGAGTCCGCCGGTCCCGCGGGCGGCATCGAATGATTGGCGGCGGCATTTCGTGAGTCCGTGGCGGCGCTCCGGCATCAATGATCCCTCCCGAGGGAGGGCCAATTACATTTCAGACAAACTGGCCGAGTTGGACGTCAATGCGGCTCGGTACGCACGAGGCCGCACTCCGGAAAGCATCGCGCAGTTGCGGGGCTCCAGTGTTTCTGACGAGGAATGGTTGATGAGCCCGTTCTTCGAACGGTCCTGGTTGCCCAATTTCAAGGAGGCTTGGAGTGTTCCTGGGAGTGAGCCTCCGGCCACGGGATGGTCAGCCCATCGGGGCGGACGCAATCAACTGTATCTCGATTCCCATGCAGGCTGGATGAAGCGGGACATTGCCCGTTGAAGACCCCGTGTCTTGCGAGGTCAGCCAGATGGTTCTGCGGGTGGACTATTTCTTGTCGGAGGTGCTTTCAAAAAGCACCCGGGCAAAGCACTCGGGCACGTGTGAATCCCAAATCCCGTGATGGTTCAGGGCCCAACCGCCAGAATCCTTGGCAGGGGCAGGGGCCTTGGCCGTGTTGAAACGGGAGAAATCCATGGCCCAGAGGTCCCCGTTCTTCGGGGGGATGGTGCGCTTGCCTTCCGGGAAGAGGGCTCGGATGCCGGACCAGGGTAGGGCGATTTCGACCGTCCATCCGCGATCCGTATCGGTGTCGTCGTTCAACGTGCCGTTCACATGGACAGCGGTGCGGATTCCAGGGAACCGCCAGTTGAAGTGGCCGAGGCGCATGCCCCTCGGATGCGTTGTGTAGCCGACTCCGTTGAAGGGTTGGAGATTCTTTCGGGCGAACTCGGGTTGGGCTGCGAACCCGGAAGTCTGGTAGGCCGATTCCCAGATGAAGAACACTTCGTAAATCGTGTTGCGGGCGTTGATCTCAAACTCGTAGTAGGCGTTGTCACCGGCGATGAAGAGTTCCACATCGTTTTCGGTGTAAATCGCATCATTGTGTTGCGTGAGTTGGGCACGCACTTTGGGCTCCTCGATGGTGTAGGCCGCATACAAATGGGTTTCGTCCCAGAGCAGTTGAACCCGCGTGTCGAGGTAGGATCGATCACCCGAGATTAAGTCCACAAACCGCTGGGAAACCGGTGCTTGAGACCAAACTGCTTTTTCCAACTGACCGTCGATCTTCGGAGCCACTGAGGTCTTGCGAGCAACGAGGGTTTTGGCGATTTGAGGATCGCAGGGTAAACGGCTCTTCTGGGTGGCTTCCGTCACGGCGTTCGTGGCGGCCGAGACCAGGAGACTGGAACCCAGGAGAAGGAACGCCCCAAGACGAGAGAGATTTGGATGGACCAAGGACATCACTGGCCGAGGGTCCAGCCGGTGGGCGTTCGCCGCAAGAGTCGGTTCTGGTTCAGGCGGTCTATCCCCAGGGAGGCTTGAGGCTCCAAGGACTCCGTTCGGTGAGGTTTCCAGGTTTGTTTCGGTTGCCCGGTTGACGCACAACGTTCCTGGAAGTAGTACGTACGCGTACAATATGCCCCTTGAGAAACTAGCTGCCGCGTTCTTCCTCCAGATGGCGATCATCTTGTTTCTATGCCGCGTCGCCGGCTGGATCGGGCGGCGGTTTGGACAGCCACAGGTGGTTTGCGAGATGGTGGCCGGCGTTTTGTTGGGGCCGTCGCTCCTGGGATGGTTGGCTCCGGGACTTCAAGCCCAACTGTTTCCGCCGGAGTCGCTTCGAGTGCTGTACGTCGGTGCTCAGTTGGGGGTGGGCATTTACATGTTCCTCGTGGGAGCCGAATTCCGAGTGGATCTCTTCCAGGGACGTCTTCGCAGTGCGGCCTCGGTCTCCATCGCTGGCATGGTGGTTCCGTTCCTTCTCGGTGCGCTGCTCACACCGTGGCTGATGAAAATGCCGGGGCTTTTCTCCCCGAAGGCAACCCAGTGGGAAGCCACGATGTTCCTCGGAGCCGCCATCGCAATCACCGCCTTTCCGATGCTCGCCCGGATCATTTACGAGCGAGGACTGAGCGGCACCCCTTTGGGAACGCTCGCACTGGCTGCTGGAGCCATCGACGATGCGGCCGCTTGGTGCGTTCTCGCGGTGGTGTTGGCCAGTTTCGGAAAGGGGGCCCACTTGGCCTATTGGGCCATCGGTGGCGGGATTACGTACGCCCTGTTCATGCTATTCATCGGTCGACGGTTGTTGGCCCCGTTGGGTCGCTCGGTGGAGAAAGCCGGGACGTTGACCCCAACCCATTTGGCCATCTTGCTGACATTGTTTGCCTTGGCGGCTTGGGCCATGGACGCCATTGGAATCCACGCGGTCTTCGGCGGATTCCTGCTGGGAGCCGCGTTGCCGCGAGGCACCCTGACTCGGGAATTGCAGCGGCAGGTGGAGCCGTTCGCCGTCGTCTTTTTGTTGCCGATGTTCTTCACCTTCTCGGGTCTGCGAACGCGACTGGATACGGTGAACTCGTGGGAGATGCTGGGAGTGGCCTTGGTGGTTTTGGCCGCCTCGATCTTGGGCAAGGGTGTCGCCTGTTGGGCCGCAGCCCGCCTCAACGGTGAAGATCAGCCCACGGCGTTGGCGGTGGGAACCTTGATGAACGCGCGCGGGCTCATGGAATTGATCATCCTCAACATCGGCTTGCAGAATGGCTTCATCGAATCCGGGCTGTTTTCCATCATGGTGCTCATGGCCATCGTCACGACCTTGATGACCTCGCCTCTTTTTGAATGGGTCTATGGTCGCAAGGCTCGACTCGAAGGCCGCCTGGGAACGACCCGGTGAGGGGGAAATCGGTCGGTGTTACGAATCGGCACCGCTTTTGAATCCCCTCGCAGCTTGATGGGGACTTTGATCAGAGTTTTGGACGTCGCATGCCCGCTACCGCCTCTCGCCTTCAGGTATTCACCGAATCTGTGATCCGGGGAATGAGCCGCTTGGCCACCCGCCACGGAGCTATCAACCTAGCTCAGGGTTTCCCTGACTTCGATCCGCCCGAACCCGTATTGGCAGCCTTGGAACGGGCAACTCGAGGTCCCTTCCATCAGTACGCCGTCACGTGGGGAGCCCCGCGTTTCCGGGAGGCCTTGGCCCGGAAGATTTCTCTCCGAACCGGTTTGGAGGTGGATCCCGAACGCCATCTCGTCGTCACCTGCGGCAGCACCGAAGCCATGATGGTGGCCATGATGACGGCCTGTAATCCGGGCGATCGGGTCATCGTGTTCTCGCCCTTCTACGAGAACTACGCGGCCGACGCGATTCTCTCTGGGGCCGAGCCGATTTATGTGCCGCTGCGGGCACCCGACTTTCGGTACGATCCAGCGGAACTGGCCCGGGCCTTCGCCCAGAAACCCAAGGCCATTATCGTCTGCAATCCGTCCAACCCCACGGGCAAGGTGTTTACGCGGGCCGAGTTGACAGAAATCCTGGCGCTGGCGGAACAGCACGATGCCTTCGTCATCATGGACGAGCCGTACGAGCACATCGTTTATCCGCCCCATGAACATGTCTACGCGGCGGCGTTGCCGGGAGCGATGGCCCGTACCATCACGTGCAACTCACTCTCCAAGACTTACTCCATCACGGGCTGGCGGTTGGGCTATGTGCATGCGGCGCCCGAGGTGATCGCACAAGCCCGCAAGGTGCATGATTTTCTCACGGTCGGTGCAGCGGCTCCGCTGCAAGAGGCCGCGGTGGCCGGGTTGGAATTGCCCGAAAGTTATTACGACGAACTCTTGGCGTCATACACGGCCAAACGGGATGTGTTTTTAGGTTTTCTGCGGCAGACCGGCCTCGAATTCACCGAACCTCAGGGGGCGTACTATGTCCTCGTGAACATCGAAGGCCTGGGCTTCGACACCGACTCCGTCGCGGCTGAGTGGATGATCCGCGAAATCGGCGTGGCTGGAGTTCCTGGGTCGAGTTTCTTCCGCGATCCGGAGCATCGGTTCATCCGTTTCCACTTCGCCAAGAAGGAGGAGACCTTGCGTGCGGCCGGAGAGCGTTTGTTGCGGTTGCGCGAGTTTGCCGGAAATCCTGAAGCGGTGACCGAAAGCCGTCGGAGGCTCTCACTGTGAAACCATCGCCTGCTTCCGAACGTTCGCTGCGTCTGGCCCCGGATGGCGTCTCGGTGCTCATTTTGGACCAAACGCTGTTGCCGCATGAAGTGAAGACGGTGCGCTTGCGAACCCTCGAACAAGCCGCGCATGCCATCCGCACGATGCAAGTGCGCGGGTCCAACCTCATCGGAGTCACCGCCGCCTACGGCATGGCATTGGCGCTCCGTGCCGACGCTACGAACTCCGGACTGGAGGCGGCTTATTCGGTCCTCATTGAGACTCGTCCCACCGCGGTCAATTTGCGCTGGGCGTTGGATTTGATGCGGGACTTCCTTCGACCGATGCCGGCTTCGTTGCGTGTCGATGCCGCTTACGCCAAGGCGGCCGAACTGCTGGAAGAGGATGTCGCCACCAACCGGTCGATCGGCGACCACGGACTAGCCCTGTTCCGGAAATTGCTGGCAAAGCGCCCCCAGGGCGAGCCCCTGCGCGTTCTCACGCACTGCAATGCCGGCCGGATCGCCACCCTGGATTGGGGAACGGCCACGGCGCCGATTTATCGAGCCCAACAGGAAGGCCTTCCGATCCATGTCTGGGTCAGCGAAACCCGCCCCAGAAATCAGGGAGCTGCGTTGACGGCGTGGGAGTTGGGTGGCCGTGGGGTGCCTCACACGTTGATCGCCGACAATGCCGCAGGCCATCTCATGCAGCATGGGTTGGTGGATGTGGTGATTGTGGGAGCCGATCGCGTCACCGCGGCCGGTGATGTGGCCAACAAAATTGGAACCTACCTCAAGGCCTTGGCCGCCCGTGAGCACAAGATTCCGTTCTACGTGGCGTTTGTCGGCGGTTCCGTGGATTGGAACTTACGGGACGGCGTGCGTGAAATCCCCATCGAGCAGCGAAGTGCCCGGGAGGTCACCCACATCACGGGCGTGAATTCGGCTGGCAAGCGTGTCGAAGTGCGTTTGACGCCCGAAGGGACTCCGGCGCGCAACGATGGCTTCGATGTGACTCCGGCGAAGCTCATCACCGGGTTGATCACCGAGCGTGGTGTGTGTCGGGCTTCGGTGGCGGCCCTGGCTCGTCTTTATGACCGTTCAGACCGTCTTGATCGCGGCAAGGGGCGGACGGTTCGCGCGCCACGGAGCTGAGTCGTGAGTACGGGAGGAGCAGGGCGACAGAGGGACTTCCCGAGGGCTTCTTGCAACGGATCGTCTGCTTCGGCGCCGAACCCCAGATGGAGGTGGCGAGTCCACCCTTCTGCTTTGGTAAAACGCCCTGACCACAGGCCCACTTGCGCATCACCGTCGTCGAGCGAAATGAGGTAACTCTCCATGCCCTGGGACACATCCAGCCATTCCTTCTGGCTGGCGTGGGCGGCCAAACCGGCGCGCTTGCGCGCATGAACCGAATTGGTGTCGACGAAGAATTCGGGCCGCACCGGCTGACGCAATGGGCCTTGAAGGCCGTGAGGCAGGGAGTGGTAGAGGGTCAACGGTTGCAGTGTGGGTTTTCGGGCGGGGATGGTCCGGTAATTCGGCATGCCACGGGAAAACGCCGCCGTGACCGCAATCCGACAAGTCTCGGTGTGGTCCTCCATGTAATCCACAGGTGGGTGGGTCAAGACGATGCTCGGCTGGACCGATCGGACCAACGCAGCCACCCGGCGAATGTGGGCGTCGGTGTAGAAGATGCACAAATCCGTGGCGATCGGGGGATGCCATTGGAAGTCCATGATCCGGCAAGAAGCCTGGGCTTCGCGTGCCCGGGTCACGGCGGTGGTTTTGCGGGACAGTGTGGAACTTCCCAAGTCGCCATTGGAGAGGTTGCAGTAATGAACATCCCACCCCCGATCACGCAGCAACAACAGGGTTCCAGCGGCGCGGAATTCAATGTCGTCGGGATGTGCGAAGACGGCCAGGACGGCGGGCATGGGGAAATCGTGCCCTCGGCGAAGGGGTTCGGCCAGCCTGTCCCTTGGCCTATCCCTTGGATCTCGGATTTGATCCTGGGAGCTCAGTGGGATGAGACGATGGGGGTGTGAGGTCTGCGTTGCACCCGATTGGGCGATCAGGTCAGGGTTTCCTCCGCACGGCGGCGTTGAGTTCGGGAGTCGATGAAGACATTGCACCTCTATCTGCTCAGACAGGTGACGGCCACTTTGGTCGTCACCGTCGGCGTGTTCGCATTCGTTCTGTTGCTGGGCAACGTCCTGAAAGACGTTCTGGATTTGTTGTCCGGTCCACGGACCACGGCCGGCATGCTCTTTCAGGCGCTGGGATTGTTGGTCCCATTCGTCCTGTCCTTTGCTCTGCCGATTGGGATGTTAACTGCATCGCTTCTGACCTTTGGTCGGTTGAGCGCCGATCAAGAGCTGACGGCCATTCGGGCCGGAGGCATCAGCTTGGCCTCGGCCATTGTTCCGGTGGTGGTGCTTTCGCTGGCTTTGTGCGGGGTGTGCTTCTGGTTCATTGGAGACGTCGGGCCACGTTCCCGGGTGGCCTTCAAGGAACTGCGCGATTCGGTGCTTCGGAGTCAGGCCACGCTGTCGCTCGGAGAGGGGCGCTATCTGGAATTGGGTTCGGTGACCCTGTATGCCCGCAAGGTGGACGGCGACTTGCTGCGCGATGTCCGCATTTTTGCCTTCACCAATGGCGTTTGTTACCTGGATCTCTTTGCTCCTGAGGCTGAATTGCGTCGGGACAGCAACCGTTTTCCAGCGGCTTTGTCGCTGCGCAACTTCCAGGGTTTGGTGCAGATGTCGGGCGGATGGCAGGGAATTTCCGCCGAGGAACGGATCGAACCGATCGCCAATTTTCGCCCTTCCAAGTTGGATCCACCGAAGCTCAGCGAGATGTCCATGCGGCAGTTGCTCGATGAGCGCATCAAGCGTCGGGCTGAAGGCGTGAAGGATGTGACCCCGATTGAGGTTCAGATCCACCGTCAGGCGGCCTTTTCATTCGCATGCTTGGGATTCACCTTGGTGGGGATTCCTTTGGGGATACGGGCTCATCGTCGTGAGACCAATATCGGTGTCGCCATGGCGCTGATCCTCCTCTTGCTGTACTACTCTTTCATCATTGTTGCGCAGTCTCTGGACACCAAGCCTCACCTTTATCCGCAGTATTTGCTGTGGATCCCGAATTTGATTTTTCAGGCGGTCGGCGTTTACCTCATTCGCCGCTCGGATGGCCGGGTGTAGAACTCGATCTACAGGAAACGACCATCCAAGATGGTTGAGTTGTTTTCCGTCGCTTTGTGTTTCAGTCCGGCCGCCAAGTTGCCGATAACCCGCTGTTCAGTATGCCCGACTCCAACGCCGCAGATCCCCTTTCGAGTGAATTGCACGCCATGACCGGTGATACCAAGCAAGTCGGAGCACAGGATTTGTCCCAATCGCTGGATATCCCGATCGTCCTCAGTCTCATCGACGACGCCGAACTTTTGGCTCAGTTCTGTGTGGAGTCCCGGGCGCTGCTCGAAGATGTGGAATCGGCGGTGCTGACGCTGGAGCGAGACCCCCGCAACTCCGCTCCGGTCGAGGTGTTGTTCCGATCGTTTCACACCTTCAAGGGAGGGGCTGGTTTCCTGAGATTGGATCCCATCCATTGCCTCACTCATGACTTGGAGTCGGTGCTGGAGACAGTTCGCAGCGGCCGTCGCTCGGTCGATCAACCGCTCATCGAGCTCATCTTGGCCTGTGTGGATGTGCTCGTGGCTTTCCTCGGAGAAGTGGAATCCCAACTCAGCGGAGTGGGTTCCGGGCGTCCGATCACCGTGGTCGGACGAACCTTGCATCAGTCGCTGCTGCAACTCATCGATGCAGGGCCCTCACCTGGAGAAGATGACAACACATCTCCGCGTGGGACTGAACCCGCAGTCCGCAATTCCGATTCCATCGCCATCAGTCGTGTGAGTGACCAAATTCCGGTTTCGTTCTCTAGACTGGATGAAGCGTTGGGTTTGATTGTTGAGATTCGCGAGGCTTTGACCGCGAGGCCTTCGGACCCGGAGGGGCGTTTGGCTGGGGTGGTCGGTCAAATCGAGAAACTGGACGGACTCTTGCACTCATTGCTTTGGGTGCCGACCGAGCAACTGTTCCAAAGAATGCAACGCGTCGTTCGGGACGCTTCGGTCAAAGCAGGTAAACCGGTTCGGCTCGTGACACGGGGCGGTGAAACCCTATTGGACCGTCGTTGGGAAGCCGTTCTCGGTGAGTGTCTCATGCACCTTTTGAGAAACGGCGTCGACCACGGAATCGAACACCCGTCGATCCGCTGCGATCGTGGGAAAGCCACGGTGGGTGAAGTGTTGATGAGTGCCGAAGTTCGTTCGGGTCACCTGTGTGTGGAGGTTCAGGATGACGGTGCGGGCATCTCCACAGCGAAGATTGTCAAGCGGGCCATTCAAAAGGGAATGATCTCACCCGATGACTGCCTTTCGACCCATGAAATTTACGAACTCATCTTCCGACCAGGATTCTCGACATCCGATTCTGTGACGGCGTTGTCCGGACGCGGGGTCGGGCTGGATGTAGTCCGAAGCAATGTCCAGAAGATCGGTGGATCCATTCAGATCGATTCCGAGGAAGGGCGCGGCACCCGATTCATTCTTCAGGTGCCGCTGCCTCCGAGCGATCAATAGATTCAAGACCGGTTTTTAGACCAGGTTTTGAATCCAAAGTCTGAAAATCGACGGGGCGATGGCGAGCTCAGTTGAGCCTCTGTATAGGCTCTGTATAACCTCTGAACGGAAGCCTTCACCGCCCCTGCTGATCAATACTTGGGCACCGAGGGGTCGACTTCGTCGGACCAGCCGTTGATACCGCCCTTCACGCTCTTGACGTACTTGAAGCCCTGTTCGCGAAGGAAACGCAGCGCTTTCATGGAACGCACGCCGCTCTTGCAGTGGATGTAGTACTGCACGTTGGGATCGAGGTCGGTGAATCGCTGGGGCAACGTGCTGAGAGGCACCAGCGGTACTCCCGCGATACGGGCGATTTGTTGCTCATCGGCCTCGCGAACATCAATCACCTTGATGCCCAGCGACGGGGTTTCGAGAGCCTTCTTCATCTCCAGCAAGCTCACTTCATCCGGATTGGATCCAGGGTTCACGGGTTCCGGTTGGATGCCGCAGAACATCTCGTAGTCGATGAGTTCGGTGACGGTTGGATTTGGTCCGCAAACCGGGCACTTCGGATCCTTCCGCAACTTGAGTTCCCGGAACTTCATGTCGAGCGCGTTGAAGAGCATCAGGCGGCCGATGAGCGTCGAACCCTTGCCCAGCGCCAGCTTCAAGATTTCGGTGGCCTGAATGCACCCGATGATGCCTGGCAGAACCCCCAATACGCCACCCTCGGCGCAACTCGGGACCATGCCCGGCGGCGGCGGCTCGGGATAGAGGCATCGATAGCAAGGGCCTCCCAAGTGGGGAGCGAAGACACTGGCCTGACCCTCGAAGCGGAAGATCGAACCGTAGACGTTCGGCTTCTTCAGGAGCACGCAGGCGTCGTTGGTCAGGTAGCGGGTGGGAAAATTGTCGGTGCCATCGACGACGATATCGTAGGGGCGGATGAGGTCGAAAGCGTTGTCAGCAGTGATTCGGGTCTTGTGGAGATCGACCTGAACATTCGGGTTCAATGCTTGGATGGCCACCTTGGCCGAGTCGGCTTTGGAAGTCCCGACGTCGGCGTCAGAATGGAGGATCTGCCGTTGAAGATTAGAATAGTCGACAGTATCGAAGTCGACGATGCCGAGTCGGCCGATACCCGCGGCGGCCAGATACATCGCGATGGGCGAACCCAGTCCGCCAGCTCCGATGCACAGAACGGAGGTGTTGCGGATCTTGCGCTGACCGGCCAGGCCGACTTCCGGAAGAATCAAATGGCGGGAGTATCGGCGGATCTCCTCATTGGTTAGCTCGAACATACGAAAGGTGACGAAACTAGGCCGTTGCCGGCTTGCGCGAAAGAAAAGTTTGGATTTTGGCGAACGATCCGTCGAGTTGGGTGGATCAGGATGGGTGATCTTATGGCCTGGATTCGGGCGGCTGTGGCGGGGTTTTATTGAGTCTCTTCAGTGCGGAACCTGAACGGACTCATGGATTTTTCGGGCCGCTTCGACTGGGTCTGTGGCCGCGTAAATCGGACGGCCCACCACCAGCCAACTAGCACCGGCAGCCATGGCTTCCGCGGGGCCCAACGTTCGCTTTTGGTCATCGGATTTCTCGGCGCCGGTGCGAATGCCGGGCGTCACCAAGTGAATAGAGGGCGGAAGGACGGCTCGCAGTGGGGTGATTTCAAGCGGGGAACAAACCAAGCCACGCAAGCCGCTGGAGGCTGCCAATCGGGCCAACCGTTCCACCTGCCGGGTGATGTCCGTTTCACCACCCAGTTCGGTGAGCGCAGCGGTGTCCATGCTGGTCAAGACAGTGACCCCAAGAACCAAGGGTGCGGTGCGTCCGAGGCTGGCGGCTGTTTCCTGTGCCGCGGTTTCAGCGGCCTTCATCATGGCCGATCCGCCGGAGCAGTGAACAGTCAGCATCTGGACATCCAATCGAACCGCGGCAGCGACGGCTTTCGCCACGGTGTTGGGGATGTCGTGAAATTTCAGATCCAGAAAGACGGAAGCCCCGGTCTGACGGAGTTGCCGCACTAGATCGGGTCCTTCAGATACGAAGAGTTCCTTGCCCACCTTGAATGCACCCACGTAGGGAGCGACGCGGCGGGCGAGGTCTAGGGCGGCAGCTGCTGTGGGCAGGTCCAGGGCAACGATGATCGGCGAACTCACGGGGCTATTGAAACGCGTGAGGCGTTTGGACGCGACGCGAAAACCCACTGGCGTTTGCTGGTCAGCGGATGCGCAGCAAACGGATTCAGGAGGATCGTTCTCAGGTCTTGGCAGGAAGCCAGGGCAGCAGTTTCTCGCGAAGCAGCAAAATGCGGCGAGGGTTACCGGGTGCCGACATGTCGCCTTCGCGGAGAGACACGTCGGGGTTGTCGAGCGCCATGCCGAACAGGGTGTCGAGAGTGACCAGATCGGTTTCGGTCAGGACAATTTGGCTGCGTTCGTCTGCGGTGTTGGTCTTTTGTGCGCGGCGGGCCAATTCCAACAGAAGGGCGCAGGGCTCAAGACAGGGCACACACGATTTGCCGTCCGCTATCTCGGGCGGATTTTCGCCCACAGTCCACATCCGACGTCGGGTGCAACAGCGGCTATGGCATCCGGCCCGGGCCACCTCTTCCGCCTCGGGATCGTTCATAGCCGCCACATGGCGATACATCCCGGTTTGCCGATCGGCGTACTGTTGCCACGGGATTGGCCGGGTGGAGCCCTTCTCGACAGAATACCAGTCTTCCAATCCGCCCGGAAGCAGCGCTTCCAGTGCTGCATCCAACGCCGAAGCATCAGCCGCGAAGTGGATCCAGCCTCCGACCAGATTGGGGGAGGCTTTGTTGGGTCGAAATCGACCCGATGCATCGGACTGGCTCAGCGCCCGCAAACCATCCAAAGGCACGCTGCGCAACGATGCAGGCACTGCGGATTGATCCTGCCGTTGACGCAGGCAAAGACCGCCTGTGTCGCCGGACAGGAGTATGGGACCGAAGGCAACGGGCCCACTGGACACAACTTTCCCCCAAAGTGCGATGGCTGCTGGGGATACGAATGCGGTCATGCCAGATGCGGGTGCCGGACACCAATCACTTGGATTTGTGAGAGTGCTCGAGGTGTTCCTTCAGCAAATCACGACCAAAGTCGTTCTCGAAATCGCGCCAGACAGCGTGGACGTGGTTGGCATCGTTTTGAGTGTTGTCGTACTCGAGGAGGAACGTCGGTCCGTGGATGCGGTAATAGTGTCGCTGGCCACGTTGGAGTGAACCGGCCCAGGCAAAGCGAATTTTTCCACGGCCAGCGGCATCGATCTTGGCCAGATCGGCCACCGACAAATCTCCGCGAAGCCGGCCTACATATTCCTCGATGATTTGGTTCAACAGCTTTTTCTGGGCACCGTTCATTTCTGACACAGGCAAACCTTTAGCCTTGCCGACGTCAGCGGTCCGGTTGGCGACCGTCAGGATATCGTCGGGCGCATTGGTTTGAATGAGGGCCAGCTTCTGTTGGGAAGGGCTCAAATGGGTCATGAGATCGCGCGCCAAATCTTCCTCGGCAGCGAGCACCCGCAAACCTGCACGCGGCCCTTTGCGCACTTCAGCCGGATTGGTGCCCATGAAGGAAGGGGTTCCGCCGGCGAACTTTCCGTTCACGAGGGTGAAGTTCAGCGAAAGGTGATGTCCTTCGAAGCGCCAGGCCCAAGTACCCTGAGTATCGGGTTTTCCGAAAATGCTCACGTGATACAGTTCTGGGTCGCGGGGAAAGCGGCGGCTCGGGCCTTCCAGCTCCTGGAGGATTTGCTCGAGGCTCATGATGGTTGTGGCCTTTGAGAAGCCCCGGTTGCTCAGGCCGCTCTGGAGCAGCGCGAAAGCCAAATGCCGTTGGGCGGGCTTGAGAGTTCCGAGGATAATGCCTTTACGGTCCTTGGGGATGAAGTGCCAATTCTCCCGTTCTTCCGATTTGAACTCGAAAGTGGCCACAGATTTCTGGTCATCACCCAGGGATGCCAGAAAGTTGTTCGCTGCGGCCGTCATTTCCGTTTCAGCCGAGGCGGAAACGTGGAGGGTGGTCAAGACGGCCAACAAGGTCGCCTGCAAGAGTGGAAATCGCATAGGACTGAGCAGAAAGGAGTCGCTGGGGACGATCAATGGGTTAATTTTGCAGGACTAGTGCTGACTCGCTTCGGCCGGCGGTTCAGGCAGCAGGAAACTCAAGCCGAGACCGATGGCGAACATGGCGAAGCCCACGATGGCGGCAGCCTTGGCCACGAACAGAGGGCCCGTTCCGCCCAAGGCTGGAGCCAACAGGTTGGTGGTCAGGAAGGCCATGGAGGTACCGATCATCCGACCTCCGACATTGGTTGCGAAGCTTCCGCCGGTGCCACGCAAATGAACGGGGAAGACCTTAGGCAGATATTCGCCCATGTAGCTGAACTGGGCGACGGTCAAGAAACCGGCCGCAAAGATTCCCCATTGGAAGAGTTCCGGCTCTTGGTCAAAGAGCCACAAATAGGTCACCGGCAATACGACCAGGCCTGGGAATTGGAAGAGGCGGAGCAGGGCGCCTCGACTCATGGCCACTGCCAACAGGAGTGCCAGGGCAATACGCCCTCCCAACCCGCCGAGTTCCTGCCAGAACTGGATATCCTTGCCGCGAGTCTTCACCACAGTATCAGCAGCTTCTTGCTTGGATCGATTGGCACCCAATTGGGCCAACACCTTTTCCCGATCGATCACAGCCTTCTTCGCGGCTGGTTTGTCGGTCGTGAGAGATGCTAATTGGCCATCGAGTTCCGTGAACCGGTTGGTCATCACGGTCAACTTGGTGGCAATTTCCGACCGTTTCTCCGGAGCTGTGTTGGTGTCGGTGAGAGGTTTGGCTGTTGCCCGCATGGCCACGCGGAGTTTAGCACGTTGACCGGCCAATTCGCGCAGGCCAGGGACTTCTGCGGTGGCTTGTTCAAAAGCTGGCCGCACTGCGTCCAGTTGGAGGTTCAATTCCACTGCTTCAGTTTGCAGTGGGCGCAGAATTTGTTGCTGAGGAGTCAAGCTGGCCAAGCCCGGAACAATGCGGGTGGGGGTGAGTTGCAACGCCCCGAACGCCACTCCATAAGCACAGGCTGAGAGGGCGGCTGTCGTCCAGGTCACGCGCCGCAGAGAAGGTGAGAAAAGTTCTGAGAAGCTGGCCCGCTTCAGAGTTCCGGCCGCCTTGCGTTCACGCCAGACCTTGGATTCCGGAACGAAGGGCAGCAGGAGCGCAATCGGGATAGCCGGCATGAGGCCGGTGATAAGTGTGTAGCGCCAGTCGGCGTGGGCATTGAAAGGTTCTGGCACTGGAAGCGCGGGGAAGGTGGAAGCATTGCGAAGAATCCATCCATTGACGACCGTCACGAACAGCCCACCGACCGAGGCGAACGCTTGAGTCCATCCCAGCACCTTTTCCTTGCGCCCCTTGTCCGGAAAAAGCTCAGCAAGCCAAGTAATAGCGGCGACAAACTCCACACAAACACCCACGAACGTCGCGCACCGAAAGAATATGAACCACTCCAAGGTCGTGCTGAACGCCGCAGCGACGGGGGACAGGGAGTATAGAGCTATACTCAGAGCCAGAACGGTTTTGCGCCCCAAGCGATCTGTCAACCAACCGCCAATCAACCCAAAAACACCACCACAAAGAGCAGCAATCCAGAGCAATCTTCCGACCCAAGCGGTCACATCGGGATGATTGGTTGGCAGTTGCAAGATCTCTGAAATCGCCGGAGCAGCGATCAATGGAAGAAGCAGGAGTTCATAGGTATCGAACAAGAACCCAATAGCCGCCACCACCAGCACAAGAACCGTGGTAAGATCCCAGGAACCCGCCCCACCCGATCTGTTTTTCATACGCACGCGTACCATCCACCCCGAACACCATACCACGCAATCCTCAACTTTAAAATAAAGTGACAGGTTCAAAGTAATTGACAGCTTGGAGCTTCTGCTTAGGTTGGGGGTATGAGGTTGGCGCGGATCAAGGGGCAGGCTGGGAATGCG
>Ga0255138_1000144_pt1 | contig 20160 bp, 19 predicted proteins | sample Law_Colum_RepA_8_FD_188545 | JGI IMG/M metagenome (GOLD analysis project Ga0255138, IMG submission 188545) | Freshwater microbial communities from St. Lawrence River, New York, United States - Law_Colum_RepA_8d | ecosystem: Environmental > Aquatic > Freshwater > River | place: USA: New York... | reverse complement strand
TTCAGTAACGCTTCGGCGAGCTTGCGAGCCGATAAGACGATAATTATTTGGTAAATATCAATATCGTCCAAATCTTAGTTTTATCAAATGTCGTTCAGTGACGCTTCGGCAAGCTTGCGAACCGATAAGACGATAATTATTTGGCAAATATCAATATCGTCCAAATAATTACCGATAAGACGATAATTATTTGGTAAATATCAATATCGTCAAAATCTTAGTTTTATCAAATGTCGTTTAGTGACGCTTAGGCAAGCTTGCGAGCCGATAAGACAATAATTATTTGGTAAATATTAATATCGTCCAAATCTTAGTTTCATCAAATGTCGTTCAGTGACGCTTCGGCGAGCTTGCGAGCCGAAAAGACGATAATTATTTGGTAATATTAATATCGTCCAAATCTTAGTTTCATCAAATGTCGTTCAGTGACGCTTCGGCGAGCTTGCGAGCCGATAAGACGATAATTATTTGGTGAATATTAATGTCGTCCAAATCTTAGTTTCATCAAATGTCGTTCAGTGATGCTTCGGCGAGCTTGTGAGCCGATAAGACAATAATTATTTGGTGAATATTAATGTCGTTCAAATTACAATTTTCATCAGTGATGCTTCAGCGAGCTTGCGAGCCGATAAGACGATAATTATTTGGTGAATATTAATATCGTCCAAATCTTAGTTTCATCAAATGTCGTTCAGTGACGCTTCGGCGAGCTTGCGAGCCGATAAGACGATAATTATTTAGTAATTATTAGTATGGTCCAAATTTCAATGTTCATCAGTGACGCTTCGGCGAGCTTGCGAGCCGATAAGACGATAATTATTTGGTAAATATTAATATCGTCCAAATCTTGGTTTCATCAAATGTCGTTCAGCGATAAGACGATAATTATTTGGTGAATATTAATATCGTCCAAATCTTAGTTTTATCAAATGTCGTTCAGTGACGCTTCGGCGAGCTTGCGAGCCGATAAGACGATAATTATTTGGCAAATATTAATATCGTCCAAATCTTAGTTTTATCAAATGACACTTCGGCAAGCTTGCGAGCCGATGAGACGATAATTATTTGGCAAATATTAATATCGTCCAAATCTTAGTTTTATCAAATGACGTTCAGTAACGCTTCGGCGAGCTTGCGAGCCGATAAGACGATAATTATTTGGTGATCATTAATATCGTCCAAATCTTAGTTTTATCGAATGACGCTTTGACAAGCTTGTGAGCCGATAAGATGATAATTATTTGGTGATCATTAATATCGTCCAAATCTTAGTTTTATCGAATGACGCTTTGACGAGTGACGGCAAGCTTGCAAGACAATAAGACGATAATTATTTGGCAAATATTAATATAGTCCAAATCTTAGTTTTATCAAATTTCGTTCAGTGACGCTTCGGCGAGCTTGTGAGCCGATAAGACGATAATTATTTGGCAAATATTAATATCGTCCAAATCTCAGTTTTATCGAATGACGCTTCGGCAAGCTTGTAAGCCAATAAGACGATAATTATTTTGTGATCATTAATATCGTCCAAATCTCAGTTTTATCGAATGACGCTTCGGCAAGCTTGTAAGCCAATAAGACGATAATTATTTGGTGATTATCAATGTCGTCCAAATTTAAATGTTTATCAAACGGTGCTTTAACTCGCAAGTTCACCAATAAGACGATAATTATTTGGTGATTATTAATATCGTCCAAATTTCAATGTTCATCAGATGGTTCTTTAATTTGCAAGCTCGCCAATATTAATACCATTTACATTAAAAAAATGAATTAATAATATTTTATTAATATTCAAATTACATGCAAAATATAAACAATGAATATAGTTGATATTAACATTAATGTGTGCAAATACATATTGCCTTTTGGACAAAGACATGTATCACATGTTAATGATATTTCTTACTGGCTTTGTATTGACAAAAATATTTTTAATTGCACAAATAAACAAATTATTAACAATCATAAAAAATTTTTGAATCAAAAAAACATAATAATAATACTAAAATGTATTAAATATAAAATATCAATTATACCTGTATCGTATTGCATTATTAATCACGTCAATTTGTTAATTAAAGAATCATCAAAATATCAAAATGTTAATATGTTAAAGTTAATTGATGACCATATAAATATTGAACATAATCAAACTTTATTTGAGCATGTTAAAATATTTTATTCGTACAAATATGTTAAATTGATTAAATTTTTATACAGAAATTGTAAATGGACAAAACAAGATTTCCAGTCAAATGATAATTATATATGTATACCGGCTTGTGAAAATGGTCATGTTGATGTTGTTAAATATTTGCATCAGAAAATTGGATTGACAAAACACGATTTTCAATCAAAATATAATTGGAAATGTCAAATGGCTTGTGAATATGGTCGTATTGATGTTGTTAAATATTTGCATCATAAAATTAGATTAACAAAAGAAGATTTTCAATCACGTGATAATTATGCATGTGAAATGGCTTGTTATTCTGGTCACACTATTGTTATTAAATATTTACATCAAGAAATTGGATTAGAAAAAGAAGATTTTCAATCAAATAACAATTCGGCATTTAAATCGGCTTTTCAATATGGTCAGTTTGACATTATCAAATATTTACACAAAGAGATTGGATTTACAAAAAAAGATTTTCATGTTGGATATCTATTTATGACTTCTCGCCTTGTTCATATTGCTATTGTTAAATATATTGAAGATATTTTAGATTGTGAAGAATAACAATATGTCATTAATTATAATGACATCAAAAACTATCAGAAAAACTACATTATTTTACTCAAAAAATTTATCAAACTCAATTTCTTCTATTTTTTGAATCAATACTTCTTTTTCTCCACTCGATAATGTTGTATTTGCATTAATACAATCTTTAATTGTCATGTCATTGTATCTACAAGACAAATATTTAACATCAGATATATATCCAAATATCTCATTAATTATTTTTGAACTTTTATATTTGCACACTAAATGTATGTTTTTGTATGTTTCATCGTTTATTTCAATGTTATTGTTAACTATTTTCACAGGATGATAGGAAATTAATTTGATCAATTCATTTTTTTGTTGATCAGATAATTTCTTGTTATTAGCAATATGTTGTTCAATCGTCATACCATCATACAAATGGCATAAATATTTTATGTCATCATTTTTGTATAAATTTAACAACTGCATATTTTTTGTTTTGGCACGCGAGAAACAATTCACTTGGAGATTGTATTTTGAATTCAATGTTATTAATAATATCAATAATTATATCAGTTGGAAATTTTTGAATGATCGTTATTAATGGTGGAACAAATAAATTGTGGTCAATATTTTCTTTAATTATATTTATTAATTTTTCGCGACATTGTTGATAATAATTTATCAAACCAATTTTAGTAAACGTATGTCTGTGTTGTGAACTAGAACCATTTTCTCCACAAGTTAGTTGAGTTTTTTTTACACTCGCTAAATATGTGCATTCAATTTTCACATTGCATAAATTACACATAGAAGATATTGTTTTGTCTGGAATATTATAATATTTTAATTGTTTAAATTCTGAACCAAATTGTTTACCTTTTTTGATCAAACATTGTTTAAATTCTTTATAGTTCTCAGAACAATACACATTAACATTATATTCATGCCACAACAACACGGCAATTGATTGATAATAATTATATTTTTTTGATATGTTACATATTTGGTCCGAAAATAATTTTAAAGACATAATTCTATAAAGTGTATACTTATTTATCGGAATGTAATTGATAAATTCATGATTTGAATAAATTCCCACCAGTTTTTCAATCAATTTGGACGTTATAAATTTATAATTAATACTTCCTATCAATGTCTTGTCAATTTTACAGATTTCGTAAGATTGATTTGCAGACATTTTATTAATTTTGCCAACAAATAATTTTAAATTATCAATATCATTTCTTAATATATTCATTATTTTTGTTGTAGTCTCATTAGAAAGATCAAAACCAATATATTTTACATATGACCTGTCAAATGCAATCCATTCAAATATATTTGAATCATTACACAAATTGCAGACATAATCAATTTTATCACCTTGACGATATTTAATGAAATAAGTGTCATTATTTATTCTTAAATGTTCATGTATAGTTTCTTCTTCATGTGGACCGTGTTCACATCCAAAATTATCGATTAAGTATATTGACATTGTCAAATGGTGTATTTTATTACTAATTGAATACCGGAAAAGTCAAGAAATATATTTTTCAATTTTTTTGGTTGCTGAAATAAGCATATAGTCTGGGTAAGAAACTATATTATAATGAATAAAATTTTGAACTGATAAATTTATTAAAAAAATCCATTTTCCAATGTTGCATTTTTTGTTTCAAGTATATATCTTGATCAATACTTGCGTTTATTTTTAGGTCTAACACCATGTCAAATTTAATATTTACCTCATGATTTGTATATAAAAATTTAATTATTGCATTATCATCATTAACTTCTTCAATAATTCTATTTTCTTGGTTAACATTATTCACAATAAATAATAATGGATAATTATCTCTATTATTATCATAAGAATTAATATAATCACCATTACCACAATACATTCCAAATGTTAATTTTAATATGTCAAACAAATAATCATGTGGATTGTCAATATTTAGTAAATATCTTTTATTTATTACATCAGTGAATATATTTTTCACAAAAGAAATTAATTCATGATGATTAATGTAATATGTGTTGAAAAAAGTATCTACTTCATTTTTATACACCTTATCTGATGTATAATTATAGCCAACTGATATATCATTACCATAATTTCGTTCAAATAATTTTGATTCCACATTGCATGACATGTTATTGTTAAAACAAATTGTCATGTTATTATTTATTAATTTAATATAGTCTGGCATATACATTGAAATATCATCTAAATCAAATAATATTTTATGATCTAAATCAAAATCATCTTTAATTCTATAAAATTGTTTGTGATTTGGCATAGTTACACTCAATAATAATTTGCAACAATAATCAGAATAAATATTATTAATATCTTCAACAAATTCTGTACAAACAACACGACCAAATAATCTACCACAAACATAAAGAGCTGTAACATTGCTCGAACATATAATTGTTGTTTGGTTGTTAAATTGATTGACTAAAAACTTTATATCTTTTGTTTTAAACATTTGTCTCATTAATTTGTCAATACTATTCATTATTTATTATGTAAATAATATTTTATATAAAATAACATAAAATAAATTAATTTAATCATCATCATCAGTATCACTAACTTCAATTGTATCCATTTGTTCTTCAATAACTTCAAGTAAATCTGGTTTATCAACATCATCAACTTTTTCTATTGGAACCCATTTATTAACATCTTTGTTAAATAGACATTTAACAATAACAGATTTATTATTTTTAGTCAATGATTGGCATTTCTTTGTATCGTCTTTATCTTTAATAAAAGCAATCGACATGAATTTTCGTCTATATAAAGTCTTGCCATCTTTAATAACCGGTTCCATACAAAACAGACGATATACATCAATTTCATCAGTTGGTTTTAACTCCAAATTTGCATATACTTTCTTAATTCCTTTTTTAGGAACATATTTAAATTTCTTTTCCGTTTTAGGTTTAAACTCAACCGGAGCTACTTGTTTTTGTTGATATTGATGCTGCTGTTGTTGTGGTTGATCTTTTTTTACAAATGAATTGTAATTAAATATTAACTTGACACCCGATGTAGATGGATAAAAACACATACCTCTGACTATATCTGCCATGTCTTTATTATCAATAACTTCGTGAATGAATTCATCTATTTCACTTAATTTAAATAATTTATTGATAGTTAACTCAATTAAATTTTTACTATTATCAGAATGGTTTTTAGATGGTAAATTTGTTTTCAAAAATTCTTTTACTGTAAAAATCTTACTGTCAATATTCATTGCAGTAAAGTCAGCATTCCTAAATTTAAACACATCAGTTATGACAAAATCACCAGTGTTTTTAATATAAATGCCATCAAAAATAGATCCTGAATATATTAAATTACTAACATTAACATAAACTCGTTGTACAAAAACTTTGGTGTAATCAATATTTTTAATGTCATAAGTTAAAGTTTTTCTATCAATTAAAAAAGATTGACGTTTTCCATTTAATTCAAGGAAAACAAGTAAACAATTCTTTCCTGTAAAATTTGCAGAAATGTAATATTTCTTTTCCAAAAGTCTCGATAATTCACCATCAGACTGAATTAATTCATAACGATACTTATTAATTTCAAAAGAACTAAAAACATAATTAACAACATTATATCTCATCTCTGCTATTTGCGGAGATAACAGTTGTTTAGAGTTATTTTGGTTATTAGTTGTGCGATGCATTTTATTATAATATTGGATAATATCTTTATAATTTTTAATTCAATTTTTTTTATTCATGTATATAACCATAAAAATTAGTCCAATAATTACTAATAACCAAAATACACATAAACTTATTGATAATGACGAGGAGTATGACATTGTATCATTATTATTTACATTTGCCATTTTCTCAGTTTTTTTTGGAATAAAATCTTTACAATTTTCTCTTAATAATAATTGCTCGTTCTGGAAACAATATAAACAATGATACATTTCATCTAAATCATAATTTTTTGTACAATGGTACAATTTTTGCTTGTTACTTATTTTATCTCTAACAACCATACACTTATCAGTTTCCATCAAATCTTCTTTTGATTTTGAGCATTCTAGACATGTTTTAATATTATTAGCATCAATTTTATCAGTGCGATTTGGAAATAATATCATCTTGCAAAATGTTTCATCAAATTCATGTGTCATCTATAAATACATTATTTACGGAAAATAATAAATAAAAAGACGAATAATCCAACAACCACCAATAACCAAAATGAACACATTATCAATGAAGATGATGACGCTGATACTGAATTTGCATTAGTACAGTCACAACCTTGATTGTTATTGTTTCCCATATTTTCTTTAAGAACATTAGTCATTCCTTCGTTAATATAACATTCCGGTGTTGGATTAGAATCACAACACTCAGTACATTTTGTCTTATCATCTGTATTTTCGTCGTGCATAATTGAACAATATAATTTACACAAATCTTTTATTTCATCTGAGTTATTTTCATATCTTTCTTTGGTATTCTCATTGTATCCCACCGCATATTTTTTACACAATGGGTCTAACTGTCCATCTGAAGTTCTAGGGCATTGTAAACATTCGTTAAATTGTCCATCTACACCCAAACATCTTAAACAATCGTTATCTCCATCATGATTTTGTTTGCAAAATTCTTTAACTTTATTAATTCTATCATTCGAACTGGCTCGCCCCCCAACAGGTTTTGCAGGTCTATTTCTTGTCATTATAATTACCATCCAGAAAAAACGCAAAAATACAAAAAGCGGAAAATATCAATCCACAATATTGTCATGTGTTTTATAGGATGAACAATGAGTTTGAATTATTTATTAATAACAATAAACCACAACAACATGATAATTATGTTAATGCTATAAATATAGTCAATGTTATGAATGAATTATTAACTGATCGGAAAATATTAATACTAAATGGATATGGATTATATACATTATTTTCTTATATCAATTATAATTCATCGGGAGATACTAATTATATAGTGACAAAGTTTTTTGGTTATCCCGAAAAAGATTATTATAATCTTTTTTATTCAAGTATTATGGATGATTCATCATCGTTTAATCAAAATTTTATACTTTATGACAATGAATCATCCGTTAACACCAAATCAAAACATATCCAATTCTATAAAATTAATCAATCTATCAATCAATCAATGAAAAATGTCCTTAACTATGATTATATCAAAAAAGATAAATTGGTGTTTTTATCAGAACTAATAATTAAACCAACGTTTCAATATAAATTGGACGATATTATTGAATCAGATGAAATTACTTATTTACAATATAAAAATATTGTATGTAATTATTATTGTAACAATTCAAATAAAATAATTGAGTTTGTATGTAATAATAATTTAATTTTTGGCATAAATTATGGTGATACAAAAAATATATTTAACATGACAAGAAGAATGAAACCTTATTTATTTAAAACTGTCCAAATACCTATATTTAAATCAAAATACAAGTTGAATTTAACAAATGTACTAAAAGATACAGAATTAAATTTAATACTAGAACATATTAATTGTGATGATTTATTCGATGAAATAAATAAAATAGATAAAGTAATACAATATAGTCTTATTGATATAAATGAAGAAAATCAAAAAAAACCAATCAAAGAAAATATTGGATTAATAAATAATAAAAAAGATAAACAAGATATATTCTGTGCCACTGAAGGGTTTGATTATTATTTTAAACATATCAAAACACAAACGATAATATTAATTGGTACTCATGAATAATGCTTACGAATATTTTTTTCATGCTCCTCATCTTTGTATTCAATATTCTTAAATTCGTGTCTTTTATACACTATTTTTCCTGATCTTGTCAAATTATCATTTGTCCACAATAATTTCAATTTATGATTCATTGTTTTTTCATAAGTTTCAATAAACCATTTTAATGGTATTGTATATTTTGTTGTAAACACAACAATGTTATTTCCATAATAATTAATATCGTCCGAATCATTTGGTAAATTAATATCAACATCTTCAGAAAATATTACACAATTGCTAATAAACACCATACTAATTGTCTTTGTTAATTAATTATATTAATAAAAAATTCAATTTTTTACACTGCCATTTTGGCTTCCAACTTATCATGATGAATATAATCAACTAATTTTATGTCAGAAAATACTAATGTGTTAACATTATCTAAACTCAATTGTTTATTTATTGTTAATTTGGGAAATTGATATGGTATTCTCTCGATTTGCTTTTTAACAACACCAATATGTTCACTATATATATGATGATCACCCAACATTATGGTTAGTTTTCCAGGTGATAGATTTGTTATATTTGCAATTATATATACAAATAATGCATATGAAGCTATATTAAAAGGTAATCCTAAAAACATATCTGCAGAACGTTGATACATATTACAATCTAAATATTTATCCTCGCGAACATTAAATTGAATTGTATTTCCATGACAAGGATACAAAACACTATTTCTTGCGTCGATTGGATTAAATGATGTCATCATTATTCGCCTGGCCTCTTTTTTACTTCTGGATTGTATTTGTTCAATAACTTGTTTTAATTGATCATATCCATTATATTCAGTGTTACAATCAATATATTTTTCACCAAAGTGTCTCCATTGAAATCCATACATAGGACCCATATCATCTTCTTTATATGGAAGATTATTATCATCAATAAATTTTTGTGTTGTATTACCATTCCATATTGTCACTTTTTTGTCTTTTAGTATTTTGTTATTTGTTTCTCCGCGAATAAAAAACATTAATTCTTCAAATATTAATCTTAATGGCACTTGTTTTGTTGTCAGTAATGGAAAATATTCTTCAATATTATATGTTAATGATGAAGAGAACATGGAAATAACATCTCCTGATCTTGAATCTTTATTATTACCATTCAATAATATAGTGTTTAATAGATTTAAATAATTTATTTCTCCTTGATTAGTATTTTCGTATGTTTCATATAAATTATACATGTTTTGATATTGATTAATTAATTTACACGATTTATTCATGTTAAAAAACACATCACATTTATAATCAATATCATCTAATAATCTAGTTAAATATATATTTCTACAACAAGGATGTTTCAATGCAATATCATATAACTTTTTTCCCCCAATAACAAATATGCGATTATATTCTTCTTTATGAACAAGACAATATTTTAATGCATTATCCAGACTTTCTTCATAATGAATATTATCATAGTTACATGTATTTGTTTTTGATATGACTATATTAAATCTATTAACCAATGCCTTGTATGACAAGGATCGAAATGTATTAAATCCCATGATGACAATGTTCTTTTTCTTCTCATATATAGTCTGGGTAGTTAACGATCGAAAATAATTCATATCTTCTTTGCCATACTCTGATTTCATCCATGGAATGGTATTGTCTTTTCCCAGTCCATTGTTTTTGTCAACACACGCGACTATATCAAATTGAACCATTTTAATAAATATATGTTGTGTATGTTTATGAATAATAATTTCAATTTTTATTAAGAATTACGACATTCGATAAAAGAAATGTGTAACATTATCATTAGTTAATGTATCACTGACAGATAAATAGGATTGATTTGTATTGTTAATATGAAATTTTGATTTTACATTAAATTGCATAATTAACTTATCTTCACACGATGATGCTTTACCTGCATGTAAAACGCGTGGATCGAACACAAAAATTCTGCCACTTTTTGGCATGATATCGATGTAATTCATATTCATGCATTTTTCGGCACTTTGTTCTCTAATTTCATCATCAATTTCTGTCCACATGCGTGTATATCCATCTTTAGTTACAGTTGTTAAATATAATATAACTGTGTGATGTGATGCTGCATCTGTATGAATTTTTGTGGTAAATGGTGGATCATTTATAAATGTATTTTTATGCTGTTTATGGTGCACAAAACGTACATTTAATGTTTTTTCGGAAATAAATTCAATGTTTGTAGTTTCTGTTAAAATGTTACAAACTTTATTAACAATATGATGCAAATATAATTCATCATCAATACTTATGGTATTTTCTCTATTAAAAATATTGTTTCCTTTAATTTTTCTTGGTTTATCATTGTTAAAATAAATATTTTTAATTTTTTCAACATCGTCATTATTTATAACATTGTCAACAATCCAATATTGTAATGAAGAATCCATTTTAATCATTCATTACATCAATTGCAAATAATACATTTTTCATTTTTTATCATTGATTACTAAAAAAAATGAAAATTATTAACGTAATTATACATAATACATTAATTAATAACCAATGAATACAGTTGATAATGCAGTGATTTGTAACAAATATAATGTTATGTTAAACAAACGCCATGTATCATCATGTCATAATATATCATCATTTTATTGTATGCAACCAAAATTTATCAATAACAATACAAAACATATTATTAACAAAAGGTTTATTGATAGAAAAAATGTTAATATATTGATGAAATGTGCTAAATATAAACTAAAAGTAACTCCAATTACTTATTGTATGAATAATGAAGATTTAAAAAAACTTATTGGTTACTTATTTTCGATAAATAAACTTAATATGATAAAAAATAACAATGACATTTTCGTAAAAAAAATTTATTTTCAATCAAATAATAAAAATATATGTATAAATGCTTGTATAAATGGTGATATTGATGTTATTAAATATTTACACAAAGAAATTAAATTAACAAAAGAAGATTTTAATGATTCAAGCGAATTTTATTGTCGCCATATTAATATTGTTAAATATTTACATAAAGTAATTAAATTATCAAAAGAAGATTTTCAATTTTGTGATAATTATGCATACCAGTATGTTTGTGCTAATGGTTATATTGAAGTTATTAAATATTTACATAAAAAACTCGGATTAATAGAACAAGATTTCCAATTTAATATTAATGAAGCATGCCAATATGCATGTAATAATGGTCATATTGATGTTGTTAAATATTTACATCGAGAAATTGGATTGACAAAAGAAAATTTTCAATCAGATGACAATAATGCATGTAGATGGGCTTGTGAAAAAGGACATCTTAACATTGTTGAATATTTACATCGAGAAATAAAATTAACCAAAGAAGATTTTCAATCACTTGATAATCGTGCATGTCAAGAAGCCGATCGGCTTCTTAATAAGAACTCGCCCGCGAGTTCTTGTCAACGGACTTGTGAAAAAGGACATCTTGATGTTGTTAAATATTTGCATCGAGAAATAAAATTAATTAAAGAAGATTTTCAATCAGATGACAATAATGCATGTCAATGGGCTTGTGAAAAAGGACATCTTGATGTTGTTAAATATTTACATCAAGAAATTAAATTGTCAAAAGAAGATTTTCAAAGAAATGATAATTATGTATGTAGATTGGCTTGTTGTAATAATCATGTTGATGTTGTTAAATATTTACATAAAGAAGTTGGATTAACAAGACAAGATTTTCAATTTTATAATAATGAAGTATACGTGTGGCCGGTTTATAATAAACACCTCGATATTATCAAATATTTACATAAAGAAATAAAATTAACAAAAGAAGATTTTCAATTAGATAATAATCATATATGTCGACGGGCTTGTAAAAATAATCTTGTTGGAATTGTCAAATATTTACATCAAGAAATTGGATTAACAAAAAAAGATTTTCAAGCAAATAATAATGAAGCATGTCAATTGACTGGTAATATTGATGTTATTAAATATTTACATCAAGAAATTGGATTAACAAAAGATGATTTCCAATCAAATGATAATTTTGCATGTCGTCGGGCTTGTGAAAGAGGTGATGTAAACATTGTTAAATATTTACATCAAGAAATTGGATTAACAAAAGATGATTTTCAATCAAATGATAATTTTGCATGTCAACTAGCTTGTGAAAGAGGTTATGTAAATATTGTTAAATATTTACATCAAGAAATCGGATTAACAAAAGAAGATTTCCAATTAAATGATAATTTTGCATGTAAATGCGCTTGTATTAATGATCAAATTAATATTATTAAATATTTACACAAAGAAATTGGATTAACAAAAGAAGATTTTCAATCAGATGATAATCATGCATATAAAAAGGCTTGTAAAAGAGGATGTTTTAAAACTGTTAAATATTTACATGAAGAAATTGGATTAACAAAAGAAGATGATCATGGTCATTTTAGGTTGCAATGTAATTATATAAATCCATATAACTTAATATATTAAACATCATCTAATTTATTTATTTAGAAGTAGCCACTTCCACATCATTAATTACAATAAATCTTCCATCAGATGTTTGAATGTCAACAACATCATCTTCCTCATTTATAATATTATTTGATACATTTTCTGCAATTAATAACTGATCATTAATTTTAACAATATGATCTCTAGTCAAATACAAACCATTTATATCAATCCAATAATTATTACTTTGGTTTTTATAAATAATATTTGCATCACTTGGTAATTTATATTTAATAATATTCGATAATGCAAAACACGGTACAATTGGTGATAATGGTGCAAATCTAAAATTGGTCACAGTAGATTGTGAAGTTGTACTTGTATCACCGTGTTTAAGAAATTTCAATTCCATACCAGCTGGAACATAAATACCAACAGATCCAGATAATGGTGATGATGGCACAAGATAAATATCAATGTCCATATTTGATAACCATATTGGACTTCCGTTCAAATATAATCCAAAGTAATCATAAACGGTGGATTCTCCTGTACATAACCAATCAAATGTAATAATTCTGTCAAAAGTTGGTGTTATTGATATAGTTCCATCACTTGCAGGACCATCATATGAATCCATTGTTATAGTTGTTAAGTCAATAGAAACACTCGTACCAACATCAGTATTGTTAATTGTCCAATTTCCTTGTGCAAATTCTCCAATAAAATTATTAGTAAATGACAACGGGCCCATTTGTTGATATTTAAAATTAGATATTGTTGCGGTTGATCCTGTAACTAAGATTTTATCCGTCCATTTGAAGTACTTGAACAAAGTGTTTTTTGTCAAATATAAACTAACCGATCCCGATGATGGAATTACGGATGGAATATCATCTCTATCAATTAAATAAACTAATAATGCATCAGTATAATATCCAAACGGATTATATGCTCTTTCGGAATAAGGTGAAAAACTCCAATCAAATGTAATAATATAATCACCTGGCATTAATATTTGCATGTATGAAGATTGATTTGTTGTTGCAACTGTTCCTACAAATTCAATTTGTGTTGATGATGTATTTATAGTCATACCATCACCAGGTAATTGTGTCCAATTATTAATTTCGCGGTCCGTTAAATCCACTTATCATTATACTATACAATCTAATAATATAATGATAAGTGGATTTAATGACATTAACTATCAAAGCAATTGTCAGATGTTAATGTCGGTAATTCAAAAGTTTGTTTATTTTCATCAATCAAATTAATAAACATGTCATAATCCGAATCTATCGTCGTTTTTATATCAGTAATTTATATTCAAAATTATAAAACAATATTTCTTGTCCAATGAATATATATTTATATTCTGACACTTCAATTAGAATATTAACAGCATCATAATTATAATCATTGTCGTAATTCCAATCTACTAAACCATAATATATTTTGTCATTTGGATATTCAAAATAAACATCATACAATATCCAAAATCCATTAAAATTTATTATTTTTAAACATTCGTTTTCACTTGAATAAATTAATAAATTCCCATTTTCTACACACACACTTTGGTATTGTAAATATTATAAAATAATGATTTATCTATTAATTCACTCTTCTTGATATATGTTTTCATTTATTATATGAATGACATTAATATTAAGCTTATTTTATGAAAATACTATTGGTAATAAAAAAACATTTTCACTGTCTCTAGTCATTAATGTATAAATGTATCTTTTTTTGTCTTTACACAAATAAGAATAATTTAAACATTGATAACTACTAATATCATCAGAATCACATAAAAGTAATTCTTTGTGAATATTTAGATATAATTTATTTTCATTACCATTTAGTATTTCGAGATTAATTTCTGTCATCATTTTTTGATGATATTTAATTAATACTTTAATATGTTTTTCAACAATGTTAAAATATTTTTTATTTATTTCCAAAGCTGGAGTATTTTGCATATCCATTTCATACCAGATACCTACTGTATATGGTATTGAAACTAATGCGTCGGAGTCTTTGTTGTTAGTGATGCTAATCATTTTGGAGAAATCAATAGTCGCGTACTAATAAATAATAACTGAAATTGATAAATTCTTTGAAATATCAATTTAATTGTAAATAAATAATAATTATGTAAATTCATATCTACAAAATGGACATATAGCCGCTTGTTTATTTATGGATTGATCAAAACATTCTTTACAAATATAATTATTTTTGCAGCATTTAGGTGCATAACATATTGTCTTTACATCATTATAACATATACCACATGAACAATCACAATCATTGATTGTATCCATACATGATATATGTGATTCATTCATAAATTGTTTTGGATTATAATGATTTTCACCATTTACATCTGTATATATTTGATCTGCTAAATCATCCATTGACATTCCAACCACATTCAATAAATATTCACTTAATTTATCATCCTCTTTAACCAAAGCATCTCTTAATAATTTGCTGTTATTAACACTAAAATGATTAGCCGTATAACCTACAGTTTTGTGTAAAAATTTAAGTGCACTTATGTGCATTTCTTCATGTTCTAGTAAATATTCCATTTTTATAAAATCATTGATTGTTAATCCAATAACATTGTAAAAATATTTAATTGTTTCTGTGTCTAGAAATAGTAATTTGCGTGTTATTAGTTCCTGAAATTCATTTTTTGTGAATTTTACTTTTTTATGCAAATGTTCAACAAATTCATGTGGTATATATGTTGGTTCGGTTGGATTCAAACAACTAAATATGTCACATTTTGAAAATCTAAATACCTTTATTTTTGACAATTCACTTTTGTAATAACTAATTTTATGATTATACATATCTTCTTTTGATAATTTTAATACATCTCGCAAAAATTTATAATAATTATCAAAACTATGGTTAGAAAACTTGTAATTATTTATATTTATTTTAATCATCAAGTATTTCACAAATTCTTCTCGTGTGAATTTAAGTTTATTATAAAGATTTTGTAAAATATTCAATGAATTAATTCCAGCAATATTTTCAAGCAATGTTTGTCGAGAAAATATTTTTAATAACATGGAAATATTAATGTTGGAGTCAATTGATAATGCCGAATACATTTTACACAAAATATCATGATTTATATTCATATCACTTAATTTTATTATCAGTAAATATAAGTGTCGATTGTCTTGAATGTTATTTTCATTAAAATTTACATTATCAATGTTAATTTTGACTTCATGTTTATATTTATTAACCAAATATATTGTTAATTCAAGATTTGAATTTGATAAAAAGTAATTAATATATTTATTATGATCAAAAATAACATTAGTATTAGATAATATTTCATTTAATATAGATATATCTACATTATAACATTTATTATTAAGAATATTAATTAATGTATCAAAGTCAGTTAATTTGTGATATATTGAGTAGCTAAAAGCATCTGTATCCATAAAACAGTATTCATAAAATGCATTTGATGCAAAATAATTGTTATTATTTTTAACAAACTTATGAATAATAATGACATTATTTAAGGAATTATATTCTTCCACATTTTCCATGGTTATATTTAATTTATTCCTTTCCATATATTTTTGAATGTTTTCACATGATATATTTTTCATGTTTTTTATGATAAAATCATCAGTAACAATATTATTTTCTATCAAATAACTAATTACAGAATCAATTAATATACAACGGGTTTTATTAAAGTCAAAATCTTTATATATCTCAAATATGCGTTTAGCCAAATTAGGATTAATGCGGTCTGAAGAAAATAAACACTTTATGAATGATGAATTAAATTTATTTAATATATGTGCACATGTATGTAAATATGTGTATAATGTGTCTTCATCATAGCAAAATGAAAAATAATGAACTTTATTACTATAGTGTATGATCAGTCGTTTGTGATCATTATAAGTTATTTTTCTGACACGACGAATAATATCACTATTATTATCATCGTCATTATCATTATCTTTATTGTCATTATCATTAGTATTGTCATTATCATTAGTATTGTCGTTATCATTAGTATTGTCATTATCATTATCATTAGTATTGTCGTCTTCATCTTCATCTTCATCTTCATCTTCATCTTCATCTTCATCTTCATCTTCGTTACCATTATCATCGTCATCATTCTCATCTTCATTGTTGTCATCATTATCATCATCATCATAATTATAATCATTGTCATCATTTTTATCATTGTTTTTGTCATCATCGTCATTATCATCGTCATCATCGCCATTATCATTTGCTAAATTATAAACAACGGCAATGTTTTTATTATTAATAACTAATTGACAAACATAAGCTAAATCCAGATTACTTGATTTGAATAAATACTTAACATAGCTTGCAATGTCGAATAAGTTACTGTCATTTGGACAATTTGCAACATAATAATATATTGCTTCTTTTGACAAATATTTTACATACAGAAATCCACTTATTGTTTCTAATTTATTATTTTCATGGAAACATTTAAGTGTTTCACTACATATTTTATTTTCTTCAAGTAAATAATACATGAGACTGTTATCTGTCATAAATTCTATCATTACATGAGTCAAGTCTTTAATACAATTTTTATTGTTGATTATTTCTAACCACAACGATGGTTCATGATATTTGTATACTATTTTATACAATGGTATGATTTTGAGCATAAATGGTAAATTTCTTTGGATTATAAAATGTTTATATAAACAACATGGTATATATTCCACAAGTTCGGACATATTTGTGTCAATAATAAGTTTGATGTTTTTTTTCTCATTTTTTGATAATAATTTGTCAATGAGTTTTTTTAATTCAGCATGTCTATTATTCTCAATCAATAACATAAATATTGACGGAATTAATTCATCATCAATATTATCATTTATTAGAAGATACTCTTTTGCTTCTGGATTAAATAAGTCATTGGAATATTCTATAGATTTATCCATTATTATTGTTAATGTTACTCAAATTTAATCAGTAAAGATAATATCAATTTTTTTATACATAATATAGTCCTGATTTTTAGTAAATTATTATTATCTTTTGGTTCGCAAGGTTTTTGAAGCGTCATTTAATGAGACTAGAAATTTTGCTCGCAAGCTCGTTGAAGCGTTATTTGATGAGATTGAGAATTTGGACGATGTTAATAATTGCCAAATTTATGTATCTATCGGCTCGCAAGCTCGCCGAAGCGTCATTTAATGATACTGAGAATTTGGACGATATTAATAATTACCAAATTTATGTATCTTTCAGCTCGCCGAAGCGTCATTTAATGATACTGAGAATTTGGACGATATTAATAATTACCAAATTTATGTATCTATCGGCTCGCAAGCTCGCCGAAGTGTCATTTAATGAGACTGAGAATTTGGAAGATATTAATATTTACCAAAATTTATGTATCTATCGGCTCGCAAGCTCGCCGAAGTGTCATTTAATGAGACTGAGAATTTGGAAGATATTAATATTTACCAAATAATTATCGTCTTATCGGCTCGCAAGCTCGCCGAAGCGTTATTTAATGAGACTGAGAATTTGGACGATATTAATATTTATCAAATTTATGTGTCTATCGGCTCGCAAGCTCGCCGAAGCGTCATTTAATGAGACTGAGAATTTGGAAGATATTAATATTTACCAAATTTATGTATCTATCGGCTCGCAAGCTCGCCGAAGTGTCATTTAATGAGACTGAGAATTTGAATGATGTTAATATATTTATTAAACAATTATCGTCTTATCGGCGAGCTTACGAACCAAAGTGTCATTTAATGAGACTAATAATTTAGACAATATTAATAATTAACAAATAATCATCGTCTTATCGGCTCATAAGCTCGCCGAAGCGTCATTAAATGAAACTGAGAATTTGACGATATTAATATTTGCCAAATAATTATCGTCTTATCGTCTTGTCGGTTCGCAAGCTCGCTGAAGCGTCATTTAGTGAGACTCAGAATTTGGACGATATTAATATTTACCAAATAATTATCTTCTTATCGGCTCATAAGATTACTGAAGCGTCATTTAATGAAATTGAGAATTTGAACGATATTAATGATTACCAAATAATTATCGTCTTATCGGCTCGCAAGCTTGCCGAAGCGTCATTTAATAAGACTGAGAATTTGGACGATATTAATGATTACCAAATAATTATCGTCTTGTCGACTTGCAAGCTTGCCGAAGCGTCATTTAATAAGACTGAGAATCTGGACGATATTAACATTTACCAAATAATTATCGTCTTGTCGGCTTGCAAGCTTGACGAAGCATCATTTAATGAGACTTGGAATTTAGACGATATTAACATTTACCAAATAATTATCGTCTTATCGGCTTGCAAGCTTGCCGCAGTGTCATTTAATGAGACTAAGAATTTGGACGATATTAATATTTACTAAATTTATGTATCTATCTGCTCGCAAGCTCGCTGAAGCGTCATTTAATGAAACTAGGAATTTGGACGATATTAATATTTACTAAATTTATGTATCTATCGGCTCGCAAGCTCGCCGAAGCGTCATTTAATGAAATTAGGAATTTGGATGATATTAATAATTACCAAATAATTATCTTCTCATCGGCTCGCAAGCTCGCCGAAGCGTCATTTAATGAAACTAGGAATTTGGATGATATTAATAATTACCAAATAATTATCTTCTCATTGGCTCGCAAGCTCGCCGAAGCGTCATTTAATGAAACTAGGAATTTGGATGATATTAATAATTACCAAATTTATGTGTCTATCGGCTCGCAAGCTCGCCGAAGCGTCATGTAATGAGACTAGGAATTTGGATGATATTAATAATCACCAAATTTATGTATCTATCGGCTCGCAAGCTTGCCGAAGCGTCATTTAATGAGACTAAGAATTTAGGCGATATTAATATTTATCAAATAATTATCGTCTTATCGGTTCGCAAGCTTGCCGAAGCGTCATTTAATGAGACTAAGAATTTAGGCGATATTAATATTTATCAAATAATTATCGTCTTATCGGTTCGCAAGCTTGCCGAAGCGTCATTTAATGAGACTAAGAATTTAGGCGATATTAATATTTATCAAATAATTATCGTCTTATCGGTTCGCAAGCTTGCCGAAGCGTCATTTAATGAGACTAAGAATTTA
>Ga0255138_1000140_pt1 | contig 20560 bp, 22 predicted proteins | sample Law_Colum_RepA_8_FD_188545 | JGI IMG/M metagenome (GOLD analysis project Ga0255138, IMG submission 188545) | Freshwater microbial communities from St. Lawrence River, New York, United States - Law_Colum_RepA_8d | ecosystem: Environmental > Aquatic > Freshwater > River | place: USA: New York... | reverse complement strand
TATTTAATCTATTATCATCCAAGATTTCTGCAGCTGTTTTAATGAATTTATTTTTATTAAAATTCTTACAATTATCCAAAAATATTATTATTATTGACATATCAATTTTATCATAATTCTCCAATATATCGGATATAATGTGATTATTATTAAAAGCTAATACATCAAAATCTCTTTTGTTTTTCAAATATATTTCCATAACATATGCAATATCTTCAGTATTATAATTGATTACATATCCTAAGAAACGGTCTGTTTTTTGTTTTTTGTTACCAATCATAATTGTATTATTTAGAAGATTATATTTATTTAATAAATCGTAAATTGAATACCTAACATTTTTGTCTGATGAAGATAAATCCTTAATGTTATATGACATAAATGTATCAATTGTCATTTCATCATATGATTCGGTATATACATTAATATTTTCTTCTGGATATAGTTCTAGATATTCTTCTATCATTTTCAATAAATTTGCATTCATAATATAACCACTGTATTTAATTTCATTGTCTAAACAATATTGACTTTCATGAGTTAAACCACTTGATAATGATACAAATGGTAACTTAAATATTTTCCCGTGTTCTTTGCTAGTAATAGCATTCAATATAAGTTGTTTATATGTATTTTCCATATCTGTTACATTTAATGTTTTTATTAATTAAAGTAATTATTCGATCATTTTTTTTGCAATTAAATTGAGTATATCATTGATGTCTTGATTGTTTAATTTATTATTTCTTTTTAACACAAACAATATCGATTCATTAATTTTATGTATATTTACATTAATTAATTTTAATGCGTTCATTATATTTTTTTTAGAAGATAAACCACATATACTAACAAAAGCATCTAATCCCCGATGTGATTCTAAATAATAATCATAATTTATTATCATGTATTCAACAAATGAATCAGACATGCTTGTGAATGCAATATCTATTACACATACATTGTCTTTATCACGATAATATAAATCTAAATCCGGTATATCATGAATATTTTTTACGAAAAACTCAACCACATTATAACCAATATGATTTGTTGGTTTATTATTTTCATTATCGGTCGCATTAATATTTGCACCAAGTTCTAATAATAATTTAACCAATTCCAGATCATCATATTTACATGCAAAATGAAGTGGTGTTTTACCATCATTTGTTTTTGAATGTATGTTTAAGTTATATTTTTTGAGGAAATATATTGTATGTGGTGATTTTGAAATTATTAAGTCTAACAAAATATCATCAGAATCATACAGTTTATCAAAAACATAATTTAAAACATCAAAATTTTTGCACAACCTAACAAGTAGTATTATTGGTTTCATATGTTCTGATTTAAATTTAATGTTTTGCAAACTATCAATAATATTTTTCATAACATCTATATTTGTTAATTTTTCTTCATTGTGTCTAAAATAAAAATATATACTAGCATCAGTTTGTTTCTCAATAACTTTTATTAATTCGTGATACTTTAAATATTCATTAATCGAATTAAATTCCGGTATTTCGTATATTGGTTCTTCAGATAACTTTGCATATTCATGAGCCAATTCATTAATTACTTTATTTTCAACATGTTGATTTTGCAATGGCTGTCTTGTTAATGGACTTATAAATTTATCACTGTTTAGAAGATTTATATATACCGATTTTTCATATGTATTGTTATCGGTTAATATAATACCAGCATTGAAAAATTCATGTGTGACAGGACATGTTATTGCATTTTCAATAATTGATTTTAGTTTATTTTCCATGTTTGGTTTTTTATCATTATTAACAGAATATATTAAAGTATTAACAATATCAATTTTTTATTGTTGTTTTTCAATTTGTATAAAAAAATTGATTTATTGACATATTATTTTATATTAATTATAGTCAGCAAATAATGGACATTGTAGATAATAACTTTAATATTAACAAATATATCAACAATAATTACAAAAGACATGTGTCATCAATAAATAATATAACTTATTGGCTTAGATTTGATAATAAGTATATTGACAAAGAAAATAAATTATTGATTAATAAATACAAGAAAATTTTGAATCAAAAAGACATTAATATACTGATTAAATGCACAAAATATAACATCAACATTGTACCAATCACGCATTTACTTAATGACAAGAATATAAACTTATTAATTGATAGCACATTCAAATACATAAATATTTACATGATAAAATTAATTAATAATTATATTAAAGTTGATAATCTTCTCATATGTTATTTGTTAAGATCCTGTCGAAAAGGTAACATTAAAGTTGTTAAATATTTACATCAAGAAATTAAACTGTCAAAAAAAGATTTTCAATCAGATAATAACTATGCATGTCAGTGTGCTTGCGAAAATGGAAACTTAAATATTGTTAAGTATTTGCATCACAAGGTTGGACTGATAAAAGAAGATTTTCAATCGGATAATAACTATGCATGTCGTATGGCTTGTTCAAATAATCATCTAAACATTGTTAAATATTTACATCAAAAAATTAAATTGACAAAACAAGATTTTCCATCAAATTATAACTGTATATATCAATATGAACATCTAGACATTGTTAAATATTTGCATCGTAACATTGGATTGACAAGACGAGATTTTCGGGCAGATTCAAATTATATCATTGAGGAAGCATGTAGAAATGGACATATTAACATTGTTAAATATTTGTTTGAAGAAATTAAACTGACGAGAAAAGATTTTGAACATGGTAATAATTCTGCCTATAACTGGTCATGTATAAATGGACATAATGATATAATCGAGTACTTAAAATGGACAGTTAAAATAGATTGGTACAAATAAAAAATTGACATATCAAGTGTCTAGAATTATCAGTTATACTTTACTTGTACGCGACTATTTTCTCAAAATGTTATCGATTGACATTCAAGAACCATGGTATACTCATGTCAAAAACAAAAAAAAAACAATAGAAGGAAAACTAAACAAAGGTACTGCTGCTAAATTCAAATTGGACGATATTGTAATTGTATATAAGCATGATATGTCTGAAAATATTATGGTGAAAGTTAAACGATTGACAAAATATAGTTCATTCAGAGAATATTTATCAATTGAAGGCCTTAATAATACATTGCCAGAGATTCAAACAATTGAAGATGGAGAAAATATTTATTATAAATTCTACACAAAAGAAAATGAAAAACTATATGGTATATTGGCTGTTGAAATTGAGGTCATTGATTAAAAAATGAAAATATTTTATTGGTTTGTTTATAAAATATATTATCAATAAATGACCAAACTAACTCTTAGTGATCTGATTGTAAGAGGTTACGCGTATTTCCGTAATGAAGTTGATATATATCATTTGTGTGAACCGTTATTGGCAGACAATTTATTATCAACCATTGAGACATTTGATATAAACGACGGCACAATTTACGGCAGGATTTGCAGTGATTCAATTAACTATAAATATACACTTGATAAATGCAAAAGTTATATGAATAAAAATGATTATATAAAATTAATTATTGAAGAAATAATATAAAAAAAAATGAAAATATTTTATTTATATGTTTCTCGAATATACACTTAATAACAATGTTGACTGTTAACGAATTTATCACGAGTAAATGTGTGTATTTTCGAGATGAAGTTGATATATTCAAATCTTGTGAATCTGAATTGGCTGATAATTTATTATCAACTGTTGAATGTTTTGATCACGATGATAAATCTTGTGGAGAAATAAATAATCACAAATATACAATTGAAAAATGCACAAGCAATATTAATGAAAATATGAAATATATAAAAGTATCACCATATAAATTGTTAGAAATGACCGATTTATTACAACCAAACGCATATTTATATTTTGAAACTTTAAATGACATGCGTAACAAATGTTCTTACGAATTGTATAATTACTTATACAAAGAGTTTGGCATTAACGTGGTTCAAGATACTGGATATTATAGGAAATCAACAGTAAAAGATAATATGGTAATACAGTGCGAATACAATTTTTACATAAATGGTGGTCGTGTTGACAGTTGTAAATCATCAAATCATAAATTTACAACAAAATTATTATCAGATAGATGTTAAAAAAATAACAATGAATGATATTCTTGTTGATAATTTCCAGACAAAAATATGGAAACATCAAAACTTAAAATATTTCCTTGATGAAGAAGTCATGAGTATTTTAAATATTGATGATAGACGTAACAACGTGTCAACAACTGTAAAAATAAGAGATTATAATGTTACAGTTGCACAAGACTATAATGGATATGATACTTGGTACACAATATTGTCTAAAAAACTTGATTAATTTATTAAAAAAAATGAAATTCCAAAGACTATATTTTATGTGTATTTATATGTAAAAACAATGTTGCGAATCATTATAATTATATTGCTGTGTGTGGTGTTTACCAATCAAAATATGTGTGAGCATTATTTAAAAATGTCTGGATCCGAAGACATACAAATATGTGATTCATATGAAATATATAGAATATATGAAATGATAAATGACATCACAAAATATCAACGAGAAAGAAACAATAATTTACTTGAATACAAGTTACAATGTGATGAATATAATATCTTATTAGTAAGCATTTAACAATACATATTTTGCACATTATTTAAAAAATTGATAAATATATATCAATAAATATTTTGGTAATACATTAAACTAATATGGATATTGTTGATAATCAATTGAACGTATGTAAGTATACACCGAATGTCGGAAAAAGACATGTTATTTACAACAACAATATAACTTTTTGGATTAATTCAGACATAAATTCTGAAAATCCAAAAATTGCAAATAAATACAATAAATTCCCAAATCAAAAGAACATAGATGTAATTGCAAAATGTATTGAATATAAAATAAATATTATTCCAGTTTTATATCAAATTGAACATGATGACATTGTATTTATAATTGATAAATCACTTGAACACCAAAATGTTAAAATGTTAAAAATAATTACATATTACAATACTTTAATTAATCAAATATATGAATCTTATAACAAATGGTTACGAGGATTCTACTATTATCAAAAATCATTGTTAGAATTTAATGAAACAATTACAAATTACAATTACATTAATATTGTTAAACATTTACACAAAAAGAATATATTGACTAAAAAAGATTTTCTAGATGAAAATAACGATGTATGTAATTATGTCTTTATAACTGGTCATGTTAATATTGTTAAGTATTTACATAAAGTAATTGGATTAACAAAAGAAAACTTTCAAGCAAATAATAATTTATTATGTCAACGGGTTTGTGAACATGGTTATATTAATGTTGTTAAATATTTGCATAAAAAAATTGAATTAACAAGAGAAAATTTTAAATATGCATACAAATGGGCTTGTTTAAATGGTCATATTAATGTTGTTAAATATTTACATAAAGAAATTGGATTAACCAAACAAGATTTTCAATGGGGAAATAATGATGTATGCAGATATGCTTGTAAAAATGGTCATGTTGATATTGTTAAATATTTACATCAAGAAATTGGATTAACCAAACAAGATTTTCAATCAAATGATAATGATGCATGTAGATATGCTTGTAAAAATGGTCATCTTAATATTGTTAAATATTTACATCAAGAAATTGGCTTGACAAAAAAAGATTTTCAATTTAATTATAATGATGCATGTCAATATGCTTGTATGTATGGTCATGTTGATGTTGTTAAATATTTACATCAAGAAATTAGATTAGAAAAAGAAGATTTTCAATCAGGGTCTAATTTAACATGTCGATGGGCTTGTAGTTATGGACATATTAATATTGTTAAATATTTACATAAAGAAATTGGATTATCAAAACATGATTTTCAGTCAGATGATAATTATGCATATCGATATTCTTGTAAAAATGGTCACATTGATGTTGTTAAATATTTACATCAAGAGATTGGATTAACAAAAGAAGATTTTCAAACAGATGATAATTATGCATATCGATATGCTTGTGAAAATAATCACAATTTCCAAAAGAAATTCTGAGGACGATCATAGATCGTCGTCACATTGATGTCGTTAAGTATTTGCACGAAGAAGTTGGATTAACAACACATGATTGAAAATAATAAAATAATAATGTATATATTGAGTATTGTAAATATGGTAGTATTGATATTATTAAATATTTTCAATTGAATAATAATTATGCATTCAAATTTCACTTATAGTCATATATAAATAATTTTATTCACATAATTGTACATCGTACATCATTATGCTTGTAATTTCTCTCAAATGAATATTTTCCAATACGATTTGTTTCAATCAATAAAATCTGTATATGTGATGATGGATAATATCCACGACTTACATATTCACCATCATCATAAAATGCATAATTATGTACACAATTTATAACTAAAGACCATCCAATAAATGGTCCATTATTAATATTTCTGTAAATTATTACTTTATTTTTAACATTTGGAAATAAGCCTATCCAAAGATTATAATCATTATATCCATTTGAATTCAAATTCGTTACATATCCTCTCAAATAATTTATTAACAGAGTATTATCATACAAACATGGTAGTTCACCATTATTATTAATTAAATTACGAAGATGTAATTGTAATTTAGGACATTGTTCTATTTTAGAACATATTTCATTTAAATATTGGTTGACCGGATGTGTCTTTAAAGATCCATTTATTAAGTCTGTTGAATATTGTCTTTTCATATTTGCATATTGAGATGCGTTCATTTATTACTGATAATGTATGTTTTTTGTTGTTTGATAAAAAATCATCAATTTTTTGTAAAAAAATGAAATTAATTAACTATACAAAAATGAATTATGTATATATAAAATGCTTCCTATTAATGTATCACTTAGCAAAAACAAAAGATCATATCATCATAATGATAATATTGTAGTTCTTGATGACTCCAATCTTGAAAATATATTACGTGGTGATGTATTGTCATCTTCAATATATCCTATTATTTTCCAATCATTCCCAGACAATATAAATAGTAACTATTATAGATCATTGTCTTTTTACAAATTATTAACACAACATAAATACAATATCTTCTTGAAAACAGAAAATAACGTTAATGTCATGTATTTTCTGTATGGATTACGTGATGGTACATTTAATTATCCAGAATACAAGGAAGTTTTTCAAAAATGCATTAGTTTTATTGATCCTGACGATATAAAAGATTACACAATAATTAATAATAATATCGTCTGTTCACCATTTCCATCAAAAGTTCATAAATTAATGAGATTTATTGAATTCGATGAAAATTACAAACATTTTATATTAACTAAATCAAATCATTTGTTATGTTTTATTGATCCAACTCAATTGTCATATGATAATATTGAAAATATTGTAGATGTTGAGAAATTTATCAATGTTAATAATTTATTAATAGAACCAAAATCAGTTAAGAAAAATAAAATATATTCAGAATTCACATTGTCAATTAACAAAAGTTTGTTGGACTTGAATAACATCGGATTGTACACAGAACCATTAAATAAATCATCTCGTGGTGGAAAAAGGTTTATATTTAAATCAAGTAAATTATCATCAGTATTGACAAATGAATTAAAGAAAAATGTTATTAATTCATTTGAATTTGTAAATCATGTGTTTAGATACAATAATTTTGAACCATCTGATATGAAATTTGTTTCGCATATGGATACACCATATTCTGACAAACAAAATAGTTTATATTCCAAATATACATTAATTATTTACTTAACTTCTGGAGAAGCAAATCCAGTTTTGAAAATACAAAATGAAAATATTAATAAAATACATGAGTTTCAATGTATATTATTTGATCAAAAATATGAACATGAAGGTAATCCATTTATTAGTGGAAACAAAATATTTATCAGAACTGAATTAATTGGAAAATATAAAAATGTTGAACATAATGATGATGTTGCAAAAATGTTTAACATTGCATGTTACATGTCAAAAGAAAGTATATTTAATGAAGAATTAAGTAAATATTCAAATGATTGTTTTAACCAAGCTGCCAAAATGAGAATAAATAATAACATTACCAATAAAATTGTTACACATTTCTTATTCAAAGAAATGTATTTGACAAATGGCAATGACTATTGGTTTAAAAGTGAAATGGATTTGAAAGATTGTGTATATCTGATGTTAAAAGATTATTTTGGTAAATCTTCATATAAAGTAATTAATGTTACAGACGATATTAAATTAATGATTGATATATACACATATGTTAATATAAATGTACGCAAAACCAAAATAAAAAAAGATAAATTAGAATACGAAATTGATTCTGATGATGAAAATACACATTGTTGTAATTATCATTGTTATGAAAATTTTGATCCTGAAAATTGTCCTGATGTCGTTGATGAATGTAACAACCAAAATATGAAAATAATAAATAAATATTCACTGATTATTTTTGGAAAAGAAGTATATATTCATGATAATATTGTTATTGATGATAAATATATTATTGTAAATGATAAAATACCTAAAGTAAATTTTGCGTCTTGTTGGAATAGTGAATACATGGATGTTAATTATATTTCTAAAAATAATGCTGAATGTATTAATATTCCAAAAATACCATATGTAACTGAACATAAATGTCATCATTTAAAAATGGATATGTTCAATAATGGATTTATAAGATCAGACAATATTTTTGAAATAATTGACGATCCAATTAGTGATAGTGATATTAATAGTGATAGTGAATAAAAAATGAAAAATGAACACTTAAGAATTACACCGAATATATAAACCAAAATCAATGTCAGTTAATCATACAACAGTTATATTTTCTATGATAGACAATATATTATCAACCATTGGTGATTTTGAATTATCAAGTAGACCTATCGATCTGAAAACTTCTTATGATCTCATGTATCGATATCAATTATTAATTTCAAAATTAATTGAATTATCAACATATTTTAATGAAATATCATTAAAATATCAAATGATGATCATAATACAAGCAAATAACGGAAAATTACATTTATTAACTTCAATGATAAATTCCATAAAGCTATATTTTTCGGAAATTATTTTTGACAGACATTTATCAACATTTTATTGTTTAAAATATACAGATAATGAAGATAATAACGACCATTTAAGACAAGTATACCATAATACAATGTATAATACGTTGATGGAATTTAAATGTGGACTTGTAATTTCTAAAACATACATAGAACATTACATGTGTATTGTTGATGAATTAGAACACAATAATGATTTACAAGGAAACAATTATTAATTTATTAAAAAAATTGAAATAAAAACATCTTGAAATATACAGTCAATATAACACAAATTAGACCAATACAATGACAAGTAACATTGATTATGAAGAAAATATTCTCAACAAATGGAAAGATATGGAATTGATGTATAAATATGATAATTCATTACCGTTATTTAGATTTATGGATGGTCCACCATTTCCAAATTCAAGTAATTTACATTTTGGTCACATTTTAATAGGAGTTGCTAAAGATACTGTATTAAGATATAAATCAATGAATGGATATAATTGTTTAAATAAAATTGGTTATGATTGTCATGGATTACCAATTGAAATGGCAGCAAATAAAGATCTAAAAATATCAACAAAACAAGATATTATAGATTATGGCATAGATAAATACAATGATCATTGCAAAAAATTAATAAACGAATACAGTGGATCATGGAAACCGATATATGATAGGATTGGTAGACACATTGATTATAATAATTCATATAAAACTATGGATAAAGAATATATGGAATCGGTCTGGTGGACATTTAAACAATTATATGACAAAAATCTTATTTATAAAGCACATCAAGTAGTTCCATATTCTCCGTCTTGTGGATCTTCATTATCTAATTTTGAATCATCTCAAAATTATAAAACAATTTCAACAAAATCAGTATATGTGTTATTTAAATCAATTTACAAAAATATACCTATTAACTTCGTTGCATGGACAACAACACCATGGACATTATTTAGTAACATTGCATTGTGTGTTGGACCAAACATTGAATATTGTTTAGTCAATAATTTATACATTGTATCCAAAAAAAGTGTCAAAAACATTAATGTAGAAATAATATCTGTTCTCGATATTGGAAATGGTAATTCTCTTGTTGGATTAGAATATGAACCTGTATTCGATTATTATAAAAATGATTTCAAATTTATGATTGTTCAAGACAATTATGTTTTAGATGACGGAACTGGAACAGGAATTGTTCATTTAGCACCGTGTTTTGGAGTAGATGATTACAGAATATGTTGTAATAACAAATTAGTCAATGAAAATCAAATAGATTATTTGTGTTGTATTGACGATAATGGTTATTATACTTCAAAAATTGAAGCATTTTCACAAAAAAATATATTAGATGTATCAGACGATATTATTAAGACATTAAAAATTAATAATAAATTATTAAAATCCGAAATGATAACACATGAATATCCACATTGTCCACGAACTGATAATAAATTAATATACAGAGCATTATCAAATTATTTCGTAGATGTTATTTCTATAAAAGATAAATTATTGGAAAATAATAATAAAATTACATGGATACCCGAATCAATTGGATCAGGTAGATTTAAACAGTGGTTAGAAAATGTTCGAGATTGGAATATATCTAGATCAAGATTCTTTGGAACACCATTACCATTATGGATTTCTGATGATGGAGAAGAAAAAATATGTGTAGGAAGTATTCAAGAATTATATGATTTGACTGGAATTATGGTTGATGATTTACACATTGATAATATTGATAAAATAAAAATACCATCCAGGCAAAATAAAGGATTTTTAACAAGAGTTCCTGACGTTTTTGATTGTTGGTTTGAATCTGGTGCAGTTCCAATTGCACAATATCATTATCCATTTGATAATGTAAATATTTACGACAATGAAGAATATTTATCTGATTTTATTGTAGAAGGTTTAGATCAAACACGTGGATGGTTTTATACTTTATTAGTTTTGTCAACAGCTATTTTTAATAAACCAGCATATAAACATGTTATTTGTACAGGATTAGTTTTGGCTGAAGATGGAAAAAAGTTTTCCAAAAAATATGGAAATTATGTCAATCCAGTCAAACTAATTAATGATGAAAGTGCTGATATTTTAAGATTATATTTACTCAATTCTCCACTTTTACAAGGAGATAGTTATAAATTTAACATGTCGCATGTTAAAATGACAAGACAACATATTTTACCATTAATTAATGCAGCAAAGTTATTATCTTCACAAATATATAATTTTGAGATCAAACATAATGAATTGAATTTAGATTTGGTATCAAATAATATTTTTGATAAATGGATATTAATTAAAATAAACAAATTACTAATTTCAGTTAAATTGTATATGGATATTTATTCAATAGATAAAGCAATCCAAGAAATACTAAAATTTATTGATACTCTTACTAATTGTTATATTCAATTAAATAGAGAAAGAATTAGAGGTCTTTGTGAATATGATGAATATCATAAGAGTTTAGTAACATTATATACTGTTATTTTAACATATATTAAAATATCGGCTCCTTTTATGCCATTTTTATGTGAATATATTTATGGCTTAATGAAATGTATGAATAACAAATCAGTGCATTATGAAAAATATCCAGTTCCAACAATTACCAGTTATAATGATAATGAAATTGAAAAGAAAATTGATGAATTATATCAAGTTATAACATTAGGACGCAAATTGAGGAAATTAAAAATAAAATCACAAAAACAACCAATTAAATCTGTCAATATATATCATCCGGATAATATATATCTTGAAAATTTACAACATCATGATGAATTAATTAAAAATGATTTGAATGCAGAAAAAATTATGTATATAAAAACAACCGATGATAATATTAAATACACATTGGTTCCGAATTTTAAGTCAATTGGAATGAAATTCAAGAAAAATGTTAATGATGTTAAGAATTTATTACTTAATTTAGATCAATTATCAATTAAAAATATTCTTAACCAAGAAACTTTTAAGATAAATGAATATGAATTATCTAGAAATGACATTGATGTAGTGAAAACAATTAATATAAACACAGATGGTAACTATTTGACTGAAATCGATGGATTGTTAATGATGGCAATTGACTTAACATATGATGAAAATATGCATGAACAGTATCAATTAAGATTATTGTGTTCTCATATTCAACAATTGCGAAAAAAATCACAATTAAACCCATGGGATCAAATTACAGTGAATTTGACGTCTGATGTCAATTTAAATATAGAATTGATAACAAAAAGATTATTATGTCCAGTTACAATTAATGATAATATATGCGCAAATTCATATATTACAAACACATTTGAATATAAAGATTTTAATGATAACATATTTATTATTAAAATTAACATATCATAATTATGAGAAATATTTATTTATTTACCAATCCAATAGTATGGATTAAAGTAATGCATATAACTAGTCTTTTCTGTTTCGGGTTTTTCAATTTGTTTTTCTTCAATATCTTCACAAGTTTCCATAACTTTCAAATTATTATATAGTCCGGTTCCATATAAACTTCCTAATCCACTGCACATATCATATCCGGCACCTGCATTGAATTCATTAACTGTACCATTAATATTATTATTTGAACCACTGACTATATCCTTAAAACTTTGAGCTCTTTTTGTTGCATTTCCATAAACAGAATATAAGCTGGTATTTAAAGAAACTCCATATTTAAGACCCATTAAACTTATCAATCCAGCCATGCAAGGAGCAGCACATGATGTTCCACCAATTGAATTAGTATATAGTCTGTTATTAAAATATATAGTCCATCCACCATTAGGATTACCTAATAATGCAACATCAGGCACACATCTATTTTTCTTCAAATAAGAAATAGGTGGGGAATATGTTGTTGGATATCGGACTATATTATTTTGATAACTTGGTTTAGTAAAATAGGCACTAACTCCACCACCCGTTCCATTTGGTGCAGCAGGAGTACATGACCAAACAGTTTCATTTGATCCAGATATAGTCGTTCCACCACATGAAGTGGCAAATGGACATGAAGATGGAAAATCAACATGAACACTACCATCAAAAATACCATCTGCAGATCCATTGTCACCAGATGCGACAGTAACAGCTATTTTCTTTGATGCGGCAACTGAAAATAAATCATTGAATGCTTTCATAGCTGATGGAGTTGATAATAAATTTTTTTCATTCAACCCCCAAGAAATACTTATACATATTGGTAAACTGCTAACTGCTTTAGCTATAGCGTCATAAAATCCTTGTAAAGTATTAGGAGCCGAATAAAACACAATGGATGCATTGGGATTAATACCACCCGCAATTTGAATATCTAATGTATTTTCCATATCAGCACTACTTCCAGTAAAAGCTGGCATACTGGTTTGATCAACAAGAACATTACTAATTGTTGGATAAGTTGTATATCCACATATATTTTTCCAATAATATTGACAATCAGATAATAAATAATTTCCACCTAATGATATAATTGCAATTGTATTTTTATTAACTAAAGAAGTTGGAAACTGATAATATGAAGCAACAGTATCTGCTGAATTACCATAGGCACCTGACACTTCATTATATTTTGATGCAATTTCTTCATTAACAACTAAATGATGTCTCATACTATGACTATATTTATTTAATACAACATATTTATTATCATCATTGCAATATGTATCAATAAATAATTGTGTTTCTTCATTGTTATTCAATTTAACATAATGATCATTACGTTCAATAACACTTATATTGTGCTCTTCAATTAATGATGATAATTCATCAATAGCATAACTATCAGTGAAGCAATGTATTGTTACGTGCGACATTATAATATATCATGCTATTATTTGTTTTATTATATGTAATAATGTTGGTTGTAAATTGAATTTATTTATATCCAATGATCTAAATATAAATGTTAACACGTCAATTTTACAATTTCTATAAGCACAGATTAACATCATATTGTCATATATCATAAAATCTTTTTCAACAAATCCAATGTTATATAAAAATTCGATAACATCTAAATATCCACATTGATACACTTTTATTAATCCACGATTTAATTTAAAATTATCAATAGATAATTTCACATCATAAAATAGATACATTAATAGTTTTATATTTTTATTGCGCATGGCATTACATATTAAAAAGTTGTCATTTCGAGTAAATTCATCAGTATTAATATTGTAGTTTTCATATATGTATTGAACTATTTTTAACGAATTTATGCATAATACATCAAATATATAATTATATAGTCTTGGTGATTGTAACTTAATATAATTAATATCAATATCTAGACATTGTCCAAAAAAATGTGTTAATATTTTATTGCATTTATTATTACACATATTTTCTAATAATTCAATATCATCTAGAATATCATTAATGTTTACATTGTAACAATTTTTTATATATAAAATTACAGCCATTTTGTAATTATCATATTCACATGCGAATTTTATAAGATTTAAGACCATAAAATTATCTAAATGTATGTGAATACCTGAATCAGTATATAATATAATGTTTTCGAATTCGATATTTTTATAAAAATATATTCTTTTACACGTTTCTATTTCATATGAGATGGTCATATATGCGGTATATGAATCTTGAAATATTCTACTCATTACGTTTATAATATATTAATAATATTAAGTATAATATTAATCATGACTTTACAAAATGGAATGAAGTGGGAATATAGAACTATTAATGATGATTTATCAAATGTTGCAAATTTTTTAACTAAAAATAACACACATGGACGTGTTAAAAGAGAATACAATGATGATCATGTGAAATTAATGATTGGTATGAATGGCAAAGTTATAAGTATTGTGTCAGAAAACACTGGAATTATATATGGTACAATTGGAATAAGTAATAGTAATATATCATCATGTGTATTTTTATGTGTTCATGAAAAACTAAGAAAGAAGAAAATGGCCAAGGTATTATGTGAACATGCCAAAGAAATGTATGGTGATAATAAATGTTTCTTTTTGACAACAAAGAAAATAAATAATCCATTGTGTTATGTACAAAAATTTATAAGACCATTAAATTATGAAAAATTATATGACTGTAAATTTTTATTTGTTAAAAATAATTTGGAAAAAACCACAAGTTATTTTAAAGTATTGAATGACAAACAAGAAAATATCAGAGAATACAATGAAAATGATTTAGATATCTTATATAATATATACAAAGAAAATAGTGATAAATTTACAATGTTCATTAATTATGATTTTGAATCATTTAAAATGTTAATTTCTAATCCAGTTGTAAAGACATTTGTCACGTTAAATGATGATAATCAACTTGTTGACTTTATTAGTTATTGTTTAATGACTAATTTTAATGGAAAATATAATTTTATTGAAGCAAATATGTTAATGTTTACAAACACAAAAATGTCTGCATATGAAATGGTGTATAATTCAATGCCATATATTAATGAATATGCTGATTTAATTACAACACATAATATTGGATATGGTAGTGAGTTTATAGGATGCAATATTAATCATGTTGATAACACACAAAATTTTGCATATGAAATGAAGTTTTTGGTTGATAGTGATTTATTATTACATGGTAGTGGATCTGGTTTAGATGTATTGAAATTATCAAATCAAGAAATATGGTGGATTATATTATAAAAAATTGATATGTTAATTGCCAATTTATATTTTGACCATATTGTGTAATTAATGACTGACATTGTATATAATGGATATATTACGCGTTCTGATACTAAATGGAACATGGACTTTAAGAAGAAAGAAGAACCAAAAATAAATGATGTTAAAAAGATTTTGAAGTGTTTGTTTAGTACAAAAAAATGATATTATTATCATTGTTATTTTCTTTATTTTATAATACATTAATGAATGATGTATTTACTAAATTTATCAAAAAATTAATATATTTACTTGAAAATGATGAATTTTTTCAAGTAATAATATTAAATATACCATGTAATAATGTAAAATTATGTGATATACACCAACATCATGTATATAACAAAATATATTATAACATACCAAATATTTCATCTGCATATGATTATAATTGCATAAAAGATACAATTGAATTTAATAAAAAATGGATTAATCATAAATTGTATACAATTAAAAAGGGTTTTTTGGAAAATTATAAATTGTTAATATCATTTGAACAACCATCAGAAAATAACATTGTTCCATTGATGACATATGAATGTAAATTGTGTATTCACAAATTATAATGCATTATAATCACAATGTTATTTATTTGTCGTCTTGAACGTAAATTATAAAACCAATCACATATTTTATAACAAGTATAACCACCGATAAATGATGATAATATAGATATATTTACCATAAAATATATTTTGATGACATTATAATGTGGTGTCGTATCATAAACATTAGGTGATCTGCTTATTATTGCATAAATCATTAAAACATTTATGAAATAATCTATCAATTGACTGTGTATTTGTATCAATTTGTTTATATAAATAGACATTAACAATTTAATTGTCATGAATAAAGTTTGTATGATTAAAGATATGAAAAATATTATATAAATACCATTACTTGATGTGCCAAATATAATTAATCCAATTGATTTGCTTATCATAATTAATGATGCTAAAATTAGTACTGGTGTAGATATAGTTAAGGAATAACATTGTTTTTCTACTTTTATATATTTGTAAAAAATTTCATTAAACATAACTAATAAAATTAATGAAATTACAACAACACTTGTTGGTATAACCATTGCATCATATAGTCTGTATTGAATTGTACATTCATATGTATAATTTCTGTTAGATAATATGTATATAAATGTCATGATGTTAGTAATGAAACACAGTGGTGATATTCTACCGTATGAAATTATAAAAAGAAATGTAGTTACTGACAATATAATTAATGTTATTATGTAAACATTTAAAATATCATATTCACATGATTGTACAAATGATGATATTATACATATAGTTATTAAATACAATGACGATATAATAAGTGCATATCGTCTAAGGAGTTGTTCATGCATTAATGTGCTTATTGGTAATAATAATACCAATAAATAAAAAATTATTTTTCAATTTTAATTGCCATATATACTTTGTTGGTGAATTCTTTTGTTTTAAGCTTGTTTAAGAATTCAATGATATTGATATCATTGGTTTGATGTATTGCAATGAATTTTTTTTTATATTCTGACATGCCAAATTCTCCAGTGCTATATTGATGCATTAACCATTCCAATTCCATTGATTTTCTAAGGCCTAATTTTATAGTGGTCATTGAAAACAGTAAATCATAGACAATCGTTGATACATGATTATATACATTGTTTTCAGTATATTCAGTATTTTCTGGCCATAAGTGAGTAGTTAATTTGGCAACATAATAAGCGGTTTGACGTTGAATAATTTGTTTATACAAACTATTAATAATGTCGTATTCGTGCATTATGATTGGTGATTTTTATCTCTAAGTGACGATAAATTTGTTGGAGAATATTTTTCAATTTTTTTTAAATAAAAAATGATTTTACAATACAATATTGACATGTATATGAATCGAATTAATATGAATTATCAACAGAATAAAACAATTATTTACATGAACAATAGGAATATATGTGCCAGTGTAAATTCTATTGATATATTTAACAATATTCATAGAACAAGGATTCGATTTGAAAACATGTTAATATATAATGATATGTTTAATGTATTTGATGTTATTGGATCATTCGGATTATATGATGATAAACAAATAATTAAAAACATAGTTTATGATGATAATATTAAGATGATCAACATTGTTAGACAATTACTGAATTATGAAAGAAAAGATATTATCATTAAAGACAAAATTCTACCACATGTAACTGGTAAGAGAATTAATAAGGCATATTATTTATGTTATATGATTTACAGACTGTTATCAGTATTATTGTCCAATAATTATATTCAGTATTTACTTGAGAGAGATTTTGTGTTGGAAAAGTAAAAAAAATGAAATTATTATATCAAATGATTATTTGGATATATACCTTAAACAATGACTCACATTAATAACATTGATTGGACGAGTGACAAATTGGTTGTTGATGAAGAATATATGTCATATAATGGTGATAGGAACTTTCACGCAGAAATTGAAAATATGAACATTAGAGTTCAAACAAGTTCTAATCATTGTGCCAGTAAAATAGCTGTATTTTATGCTTCAATGACATTTAACAACAATGACAAAAGTAGCTTAGATTCATGTCCAATGGTTAACGTTCACAAGAAAATGGAAAAATATGTTAATAAAGAAACAGATCATAACACAAATTGGTGTTTTATGTTTATTTTTATTGATAATATTAAAATATACATTAATAACAATTTAGTTGTATTAACAGACAGTAAAAATTTAATTTCATTGATGAACAACAAATTACATAATAAAAAAATACAAATTAAATTCAATATAACAAATAAACACAAAAATGTTTGCTTAAATGATAAATATATAATTGAAATATTTGAAATAAGGTATGACGATAATGACCACAAATCGTGTGATTATAATATTAATATTAAAAATAATGAATATACACTAATTAATGGTAAACATAAAATATTAATTGATGCAAATAAATGTCGAGACATACTTAATGAACCTGATATTATTATTGTTTAATAATATATGTTATAATATATTAATTTATTTTATTTTTCATGTAATATAGTCATTACACGGATTATATTGTACTTTTATTTTATTGGCTTGCAATGTTATTGAATTGATAAAACAATGTTATTGTGTAAATATTAATATCGTCTAAATTGCAGATTTAATAAATGATGTTTTTGACGAGCCGATAAGACGATATTTATTTGGTAAATATTAATATCTTCCAAATTCTCAGTCTCATTAAATGACGCTTCGGCGAGCTTGCGAGCCGATAAGACGACAATTATTTGGTAAATATTAATATCGTCCAAATTCTCAGTCTCATTACATGACGCTTCGGCGAGCTTGCGAGCCGATAAGACGACAATTATTTGGTAAATATTAATATCTTCCAAATTTTTATTTTTATTAAATGACACTTCGGCGAGCTTGCGAGCCGAGAAGACGATAATTATTTGGTAAATATTAATATCATCTAAATTCCCATTCTCATTAAATGACGCTCTGGCGAGCTTTCGAGCCGATAGATACATAAATTTGGTAATTATTAATATCATCCAAATTCCTAGTTTTATTAAATGACGCTTCGGCTCGCAAGCTCGCCGATAATTATTTGGTAATATTAGTATCGTCCAAATTCTCAATCTCATTAAATGACGCTTCGGCGAGCTTGCGAGCCGATAGATACATAAATTTTGGTAAATATTAATATCGTCCAAATTCTCAGTCTCATTACATGACGCTTCGGCGAGATTGCGAGCCGAAAGATACATAAATTTAGTAAATATTAATATCGTCTAAATTCCTAGTTTCATTAAATGACGCTTCGGCGAGCTTGCGAGCCGATGAGACAATAATTATTTAGTAAACATTAATATCGTCCAAATTCTCAGTCTCATTAAATGACGCTTCGGCAAGCTTGCGAGCCGATAGATACATAAATTTGGTGATTATTAATACATCCAAATTCCTAGTTTCATTAAATGACGCTTCGGCGAGCTTGCGAGCCGATAGATACATAAATTTAGTAAATATTAATATCGTCCAAATTCCTAGTTTCATTAAATGACGCTTCAGCGAGCTTGCGAGCCGAGAAGACGATAATTATTTGGTAAATATTAATATCATCTAAATTCCCAGTCTCATTAAATGACGCTCTGGCGAGCTTTCGAGCCGATGAGACGATAATTATTTGGTAACATTAATATCGTCTAAATTCCAAGTCTTATTAAATGATGCTTCGGTAAGCTTGCGAACCGAAAAAGTCGATAATTATTTAGTAAATATTAACATCGTCTGAATCTTAGTTTCATAAAATAACGCTCCGGTAAGCTTGCGAGCCGGAAAGACGATAATTATTTGGTAATATTAATATCGTCAGAATCCCGATGTTATTAAATAACGCTTCGGCGAGCTTGCGAGCCGATGAGAAGATAATTATTTGGTAATTATTAATATCGTCCAAATTTTCAGTCTCATTAAATGACGCTTCGGCGATCTTGCGAGCCGATGAGAAGATAATTATTTGGTAATCATTAATATCGTCCAAATCTTAATATTTATTTAATGACGCCTGCGAGCCGAGAAGACGATAATTATTTGATAAATATTAATATCGCCTAAATTCTTAGTCTCATTAAATGACGCTTCGGCAAGCTTGCGAACCGATAAGACGATAATTATT
>Ga0255138_1000138_pt1 | contig 20753 bp, 13 predicted proteins | sample Law_Colum_RepA_8_FD_188545 | JGI IMG/M metagenome (GOLD analysis project Ga0255138, IMG submission 188545) | Freshwater microbial communities from St. Lawrence River, New York, United States - Law_Colum_RepA_8d | ecosystem: Environmental > Aquatic > Freshwater > River | place: USA: New York... | reverse complement strand
TCATTTAATGAAACTAAGATTTGGACGATATTAATATTTACCAAATTTATGTGTCTTATCGGCTCGCAAGCTCACCGAAGCATCATTTAATGAAACTAAGATTTGGACGATATTAACATTTACCAAATTTATGTATCTTATCGGCTCGCAAGCTCGCCGAAGCATCATTTAATGAAACTAAGATTTGGACGATATTAATATTTACCAAATTTATGTGTCTTATCGGCTCGCAAGCTCGCCGAAGCATCATTTAATGAAACTAAGATTTGGACGATATTAATATTTACCAAATTTATGTGTCTTATCGGCTCGCAAGCTCACCGAAGCATCATTTAATGAAACTAAGATTTGGACGATATTAACATTTACCAAAATTATGTGTCTTATCGGCTCGCAAGCTCGCCGAAGCATCATTTAATGAAACTAAGATTTGGACGATATTAACATTTACAAAATTTATGTGTCTTATCGGCTCGCAAGCTCGCCGAAGCATCATATAACGTCATTTAATGAAACTAAGGTCTTGGACGATATTAACATTTACCAAATTTATGTGTTTTTTCGGCTCACAAGCTCGCCGAAGCATTATTAGGCGTCATGTAATGAAACTAAGATCTTGGACGATGTTAACATTTATCAAATTTATGTGTCTTATCGGCTCGCAAGCTCGTCGAAGCGTTATTTAATGAAACTAAGGATTCGGACGATATTAACATTTACCAAATTTATGTGTTTTATCGGCTTACAAGCTCACCGACATTTATTTGGTAATTATTATCATTGTCAAAATTCTTAGTTTCATTAAATGATGCTTACAAACTGATTAAATAATAATTATTCATTAAAAAAAATTGAAAAATATTAATTTATAAATGATAATATTGCATGACAATAACACATAATGGATATTGTTGACATTATTGTAAACATACAAAAATATATATCGAACAATAATAAACGTCATGTTTGTATTGGTAATAATATTTCATATTGGATTCAATTAAACATTAATATCATCAATTCAAAACATGCAAAAATTATTAGTAAATATTTGAAATTTTTGAATCAACAAAAAACTAAAATTATTAAAAAATATATTGAACATAAAATAAATGTAGTACCGATACTATATAAACTTAATTATAATGGTATTAAATTGTTGATTAGAAAGTCATTTAAATATGAAAATGTTTATATGTTGAAAATCTTACGTGACTATATTATTAAATTGGTAAATAATGATGTTTTAATTAAACATATAAATAATGCGTGCATAGATGGTAATCTAAATGTTATTAAATATTTACATAAAGAAATTAGATTGACAAAAGAATATTTTCGATCGAATGATAGCTGGGCATGCGTGTTTGCTTGTGGAAATGGTCATATTAATATTGTCAAATATTTACATCGAGAAATTAAATTAACAAAAAAAGATTTTCAAGAAAAAAATAATAGAGAATGTTGTGAACATGCTTGTTATAATGGTCATGTTAATGTTGTTAAATATTTACATCAAGAAATTAAATTAACAAAAGAAGATTTTCAATTTAATGATAATTTAGCATGTCAATGGGCTTGTGAAAATGGTCGTATTGATGTTGTTAAATATTTACATCAAGACATTGGATTGACAAAAAAAGATTTTCAGTTAGATGATAATTATGCATGTCGATGGGCTTGTAAAAATGGTCACATCGATGTTGTTAAGTATTTACATCAAGAAATTGAATTGTTGAAACAAGATTTTCAATCAAATGATAATTTTGCATGCAAATGGGCTTGTAAAAATGGTCATGTTGATGTTGTCAAGTATTTACATCAAGAAATTAAATTAACAAAAGATGATTTTCAATCAAATGGTAATTATGTATATAAATTGGCACATGATAATAATCATAAATGTGTCATTAAGTATTTATTGGATACAATTGGTATATTTTCTTAATTTTTAGAAAATAAATATTTATTTACAATTGTTTATCAATAATTAAATATAGTCTTATTAATGACAATTGACATTATTTTATGAAGCTAATATATTGGACGATATTAACATTTACCAAATTTATGTGTCTTATCGGCTCGCAAGCTCGCCGAAGCGTCATATAACGTCATTTAATGAAACTAAGATCTTGGACGATATTAATATTTATGTGTCTTATCGGCTCGCAAGCTCGCCGAAGTGTTATTAGACGTTATTTGATGAAACTAAGATTTGGACAATATTAATATTTACCAAAATTATGTGTCTTATCGGCTCGCAAGTTCGCCGAAGCGTCATTTAGTGAAACTAAGGATTCGGACGATATTAATATTTATCAAATTTATGTGTCTTATCGGCTCGCAAGCTCGCCGAAGCATTATTTAATGAAACTAAGATTTGGACGATATTAATATTTACCAAATTTATGTGTCTTATCAGCTCGCAAGCTCGCCGAAGCGTCATTTAATGAAACTAAGATTTGGACGACATTAATATTTATCAAATTTATGTGTCTTTTCGGCTCGCAAGCTCGCCGAAGCGTCATTTAATGAAACTAAGATTTGGACGACATTAATATTTATCAAATTTATGTGTCTTATCGGCTCGCAAGCTCGCCGAAGCATCATTTAATGAAACTAAGATTTGGACGATATTAACATTTACCAAAATTATGTGTCTTATCGGCTCGCAAGCTCGCCGAAGCATCATTTAATGAAACCAAGATTTGGACGATATTAACATTTACCAAAATTATGTGTCTTATCGGCTCGCAAGCTCGCCGAAGCATCATTTAATGAAACTAAGATTTGGACGATATTAACATTTACCAAAATTATGTGTCTTATCGGCTCGCAAGCTCGCCGAAGCGTCATTAGACGTCATTTAATGAAACTAAGGTCTTGGACGATATTAACATTTACCAAAATTATGTGTCTTATCGGCTCGCAAGCTCGCCGAAGCGTCATTTGACGTTATTTGATGAAACGAAGATCTTGGACGATATTAACGTTTACCAAATTTATGTGTCTTATCGGCTCGCAAGCTCACCGAAGCGTCATATAACGTCATTTAATGAAACTAAGATTTGGACGATATTAATATTTACCAAAATTATGTGTCTTATCGGCTCGCAAGCTCGCCGAAGTGTTATTAGACGTTATTTGATGAAACTAAGATTTGGACAATATTAATATTTACCAAAATTATGTGTCTTATCGGTTCGCAAGCTCGCCGAAGTGTTATTAGACGTTATTTGATGAAACTAAGATTTGGACAATATTAATATTTACCAAAATTATGTGTCTTATTGGCTCGTAAGCTCGCCGAAGCGTCATTAGACCTTATTTAATGAAACTGAGATCTTAGACGATATTAACATTTACTAAATTTATGTGTCTTATCGGTTCTCAAGCTCGCCGAAGCGTCATTTAATGAAACAAAGATCTTGGACGATATTAACATTTACTAAATTTATGTGTCTTATGGGCTCGCAAGCTCACCCAAGCGTTATTTGACGTTATTTGATGAAACTAAATTTTAGACGATATTAACATTTACTTAAATTTATGTGTCTTATCGGCTCGCAAGCTCGCCGAAGCGGCATTTAATGAAACTAAGATATTGGACGATATTAATAATTACCAAATTTATGTGTCTTATCGGCTCGCAAGCTCACCGAAGCGTCATTAGACTTTATTTAATGAAACTAAGGTCTTAGACGATATTAACATTTACTAAATTTATGTGTCTTATTGGCTCGTCGAAGCGTCATTAGACGTCATTTAATGAAATGTTTATCAATAATTAAATATAGTTCAATCAATAACAATATTTATTTACAAATGTTTATCAATAATTAAATATAGTCCAATCAATAACAATATTTATTTACAAATGTTTATCAATAATTAAATATAGTCAGATCAATAACAATATTTATTTACAAATGTTTATCAATAATTAAATATAGTCCGATCAATGATGATATTTATTTACAAATGTTAACAGACATTTGAATATAGTTTAATGTATGATGATATTTATTTTCAAACATGTATGATTAATTAAATATAGTCCGCATAATGACGATATTAATAATATTAATGATTAATTAAATTTATTGACATGTTAAACATATACATTATCGGCGAGCGTTTAGCGAGCCGCGACGTTGGTATTTGGTTTATATTTTGTATTTATTCAACATAATTTAAATATTTTTGCATAATTTTTTGATGTTAAAATATTGATTTGTTAATTTAAATAACCAATATCGAAATGATTATTATTTATGTGTTAAGTAACAATTATTTTGCATCAAGTAATTATGCAAAAATATTCGAATTATATTGAATGAATACAAAACACAAACCAAATAACAACTTCACGGATTGTTGATAATTATTGTGTATTATTTTTTAATGCATTGATAATAATTATTTGATAATTTGTTATTTGTAATTATTGTATCAAATAATTTGATTCAAATTTGTTTTTTAATGACATCAAATATAGTTTGTAAGTGACGATATTTATTTGCAAATATTAATAATTAATTAATATAATCCCCATAGTAATTATATTTTTTCATAAACAATTAGATATAATCCATATAATGACGATATTAATAAAAAAAAATGAAATATAAACTGTAAAGTGATTAAAGATTAACATTAATAAATTATATAATAATGAATAATACTTTTCATATCATTAGTAACAACGAAGTTATGTTGTCTAAATTTAGTGAGAAAAACGATTTGATTCATTATGACAATAAGCATATATTCAGTGTATTTTTTGATACTAGAGATGCCACTTATAGCAACCATCAACTGATAATTAAAAGACCATCAAATAATTATATAAAATTTGTCAATACTCTACAAGAATATTGTCATTGCAATAATACTTTTCAAGATACTACATATGATAAATTACAAAGTGTATTTTTAAATAAAAATCATTTAGATTCATTGATTTTGATTGAATTTCAACTTGAAAATAAATCATTTTCAAACATAAATCAGAAAATAATTAAATGTAATGTCATTATTAATTTCAATAAATCTTTTTGGAACATAAGTGACATTTATAAATATTTTTGTGAAGACAATAGTGATAACATGATAATTCCATATGAATACTGGGACAATGATAATAATTCATGTAGGAATATGATTTTATTTTTACACAAAGAAATAAAATTACCAAAAAATAATTACAAAAACGTTTACATATCAATACTTCGAATGTCATGTGCACGCGGATACATTGACATTGTTAAATATTTACATCAAGAAATTGGATTGACAAAGGAAGATTTTCAATTAGACAACAATTATGTATGTGTATCGGCTTGTGCAAATGGTAAATTAAACATTGTCGAATACCTACATAAAGAAATTGGATTGATAAAAGAAGACTTTCGATTTGCAAAACAAGTCTTTCAATTTGAAAATCCAAATTGTCAATCATATCATAATGAAGCATGTCGATATGCTTGTATGCATGGTTATATTGATGTTGTTAAATATTTGCATAAAGAAATCAAATTGACAAAACAAGATTTTCAATCATATAAAAATGAGGCATGTCGATATGCTTGCATGTATGGTTATATTGATGTTGTTAAATATTTGCATGAAGAAATTAAATTGACAAAACAAGATTTTCAATCAGATGATAATTGTGCATGTCGATGGGCTTGTGAAAAAGGTCATCTTAATGTTATTAAATATTTGCACAAAGAAATTGGATTATCAAAAGAAGATTTTCAATCATATAATAATTTTGCATGTCAATTGGCTTGTGAAAAAGGCCGTCTTAATGTTGTTAAATATTTACATCAAGAAATTGGATTAACAAAACAAGATTTCAAATCATGTGATAATTATGCATATAGACAAGCTTGTAACAATAAACACGTTGATATTGTTAAATATTTAATTCAAGACATTAAATTAATGGTTGAAGATTTTCAATTAAATGACAATCATGCATGTAATATCAATCACGATAATATTAAATATTCATGTGAAAAAAAATTCAATTAACAAATAATAAATATAGTCCACGAATAAAAAATTGAAAATAATAATACCAAACTATAATCAATAAATTATGTAATGATGAATAATACTTTTCATATTATTAGTAATGATGAAGTCGTGTTGTCTAAATTTGGCAAACAAGGAGATTTAATTCATTATGACAATAAATATACATTCAGTATATTTTTTGACACTAGAGATGCTACGTATAGTAATAATCAGTTAATAATTAAAAGATTATCAGGTAACTATATAAAATTTGTTGGTGTTTTAAGAGAATATTGTTACAGTGATAGTAATTTTTTGAGTATTATATGTGAAAAATTACAAAGTGAATTGTTAAATGAAAAACATTTAAATTCATTGATTTTAGTTGAATTCCAAATTGAAAATAACTTATTATCGTTTCCAGTGATGAGATACAAAATAATTAAATGTGATGTGGTTGTCAAATTCAATAAATCTTTTTGGAATATAAATACTGTTTATGAATATTTTTGTAAAGACAATAAAATAATTTTAGAAAAATACTGGGATTTTGATTATAATTCATGTGTAAAAATGATTAATTTTTTGCATAAAGAAATTGGATTGATGAAAAATGATTGTAAATATGTATACATATCTATGCTTAAATGGTCTTGTAAAAGAGGATATGTTGATATTGTTAAATATTTACATCGGGATATAAAATTAACAATACAAGATGTTCAATTATATGATAACTGTGTGTGTCTATGGGATTGTGGAGACGGTCATATTGATGTTGTTAAATATTTACACAAAGAAATTGGATTATCTAAACTAGATTTTCAATTATATGATAATGAGATATGTAAATGGGCTTGTGAAAAAGGTAATATTTATTTACACAAAGAAATTGGATTAGAAAAACAAGATTTTCAATCAGGAAATAATTTTCCATGTAGATGTGCGTGTTATGGTGGTTATGTTGAAGTTGTTAAATATTTACATCAAGATATTGGATTATCAATACAAGATTTTCAATCGAAAAATAATTATGCATGCAGACAAGCTTGTCTAAATAAACACATTGATGTTATTGAATATTTGCACAAAGAAATTAAATTAACAAAAAGCGATTTTATTAAATCAATTATGAATGATCTTGACTTTTTTTGTAAAAAGGATAATATTGATATTGTTACATACTTAATTAAAGAAATTTTGTAAACATTATATTGTTATGATTGTACACAATATTATTAAATGATAATGTATTTATGTATTAAACACCAGTACATATGTGTTATTAACACGTAATTTTTATATGTTGATAATAAATTATTGTCAATAATTAAATATAGTCCACATGATGATATTTATTTACACCAATATATTACCAGCAATCCGCGACGTTATCACTTGGTTTATATTTTGTATTTATTCTATTCAATTCAAGTACTTTTGCATGATATTTTGATGTAAAAATAATAATTTGTTAAAAATTTATTGTTAATAAAATAATTCAAATAATTAATCTTGAATGATTATCATTTATGTATTAAATAATCATTATTTTACATCAAATAATTATGCAAACATTTGAATTATATCGAATAAATACAAAACACAAACCAAATAATAACATCGCGGCTCGCTAAACGCTCGCCAAAAAGACGATATTTAGTTGATAATCATTAATATCGTCCAAATCCCAAGTTTCATTAAATGACGCTTCGGCGAGCTTGCGAGCCGAAAAGACACATAAATTTGATAATTATTAATATCGTCCAAATCCCAAGTTTCATCAAATGACGCTTCGGCGAGCTTGCGAGCCGATAGACACATAAATTTGGTAAATATTAATATCGTCCAAATCCCAAGTTTCATTGAATTACGCTTCGGCGAGCTTGCGAGCCGAAAAGACGATATTTAGTTGATAATTATTAATATCGTCCAAACCCCAAGTTTCATTAAATGAAGCTTCGGCGAGCTTGCGAGCCGAAAAAACGATATTTATTTGATAATTATTAATATCGTCCAAACCCCCAAGTTTCATTAAATGACGCTTCGGCGAGCTTGCGAGCCAATTGATACATAAATTTAATATCATCTAATTTCCAAGTTTCATTAAATATAGTCTGTATAATGACGATATTTACATAAATAAATTTATTATTTACACAAATCAATTAATTTACATGTACGACAAGGTACATATTTGTTATGTTTATTTAAACATAATAATTTTTCATTTATAGTCATTCCACAATATTCGGATGGATTACGTGAAAAATCAACATAATTAATTATACCCAATTTAATACCTTTTCTTAAGATAAACTCAAATATTTCTTTAAACAATGGTGTATGACCAGTTTCCGGACAGGCAACATGACTAATTTCATGTAAGACAACATACATGACTAAATTTAAATCATGTAATTTATTATTTTCTCCACGTAATCTAGTTCTTAAACAAAAAACAATTTCAACACCTTTATCTACTGTATAAGAAGTATATTCCATATTATTATCATTTTCAGTAATTATTGTGTTTTGAATATTTTTATATAATTGTTTAATATAGTTCCTATATTGTTTGTATTTATTTGGATCATTTTTAATCTTATCATACAAATAATTGCTTATTAACTTAATATTTTCTTTTATTTTTGCCAACATATTACTAGCTGCTTGTTTATCTGGCAAATCCCTAACCAAATAAAATTTTTCATCTAATTGAGATTTAATATGCACCATTTTTGAATAGCTTATAACATAATAAGCTATAACAATAATAATAATCAATATAAGAATGATAACAAAAGTCATATTATATATTAATTATTGTTAATATTGGTTTTCTTGACTGAAAAATATTTCATTAAAATAAAATATTTTCCTAAAAACTATTATAATATAATGGGCAATTCTCAAAGTACTATGGAACCGGAGGTTGAAGTTAAATCAACTGAAAAAATTGAAAATGACTTCAATTCATTAATCAACAAATTAAAAATTGCTGGTTGTAATGCCAGTGAAACTTCAATGGGAACGTTAGGATTTAAAGCTGATACTGATTCTATTGAAGATATTAATTTAAAATATCCTAAAAAATATGTTAATCATTCAAATGGAGTCTGTTTTGAATGTGGTCATAAATTAACTAATTTCATGGAGAAAGAAACACCATTAAAATTAGAAACTCCTGTTTTTAATAAAACTGTCATAAATAATCCAAACATATCCACTGCATCAAAATCGTTGGCTGAATCTGGAACATCAGCCATGTCGGAAAATATGCAAAAGAATATTGCATATTCTGCCACATCACAAATGGGTGATCAATCAGTCGATATGGTCATTCAAAAAATAAACAATAATGTCGTTCAAGATGGTGGTGCTAAGAAAAAAAATAAAGATGATGATGATGATTCTTCTTCCGAAGAAGAAAAGGAAAAAGAAGTTAAGGAGACAAAAGATGATGCAGATGATGATGAAATTATTGATGAAGAAGAAAATGAAGAAGATGAAAAAGAATATGAAGAAGATGAAGAAACTGATGAAGAATCAGATATTGAAAATGAAGATGGACAAAAATTACCCCAAATCAGTGAAGAATCTGAAGGCAAATATAATGATAAATATGTTGTTAAGGGTAATTATGGACGTGCTGAACATTTTTACAGCAACACGTATGAAAGTACCGCATATTCACTTGGTGGTAAAGATGCATATTTATAAATATAAAATATATTTAAATCATAATTATTATCAATAAAAATATCATTGATAACCTATTTTATTAATCATTCATTTCATGTAAAGAATCATAATATTGATCTAATTCAGTATTATCAATATCTTCTGGATCTCTTTCAATATCCATATCAATCGCATCATTTGCTTCAGCAGTATCAATATCTTCTTCTGTAGCTTCAGCATCAGGATCACTTTCACCTTCCGATGCGACTTCATCTGAAACTATCATTTCCATATCATCACTTTGAATATACATTTTGAATTTTAAGATATTAATATTAGATTCTATATATTCTTCACTCAATGAATTATATGAATAATTTAAAAATCCAACAACAAATAATGCCACATTATTTTCTAAAAATTTATTCGATCCCGAGTTATATTCAATCAATTTACTTAATTCATTTAATATATAAAATAATAATACATTTGATTGAACATTATGTATCGTCATCACATCCAAATATTTTGTAACATTATCATAATTATCTTTCTTTGCATCATTAATTGGATATATAATATCACATACCGCCTTCCAATGTTTAAACACTCTATGATTACCACTATTATCTGCAACATTCATACTTTTTAATTTACCAACACTACTACTTACTAAAGAATAAAAATTATTGCTAAAATATGATTCTTCATACAATTTATATCTTAAACCAAATTCTTGTTTGTCTTTTGCAAGTTCTTTTTCATTATCTTGTGTTTGTTGTTTTTTAATTTGTCGGTTTGCAAAATCTTGTTTAGTTATTGGTTTAACTATAGTCATATTATTCATCACTGTGTTATTCAATAAATTTTCTAATAATATTTGGAACCCATACATAATTTTCTTTAGTTTAACCAATCTTTTAATTTCAATGTCATTTATTAATTTATTTTTAAATTCAGACTTAATTTTTTCATCTTGGATATATTCATAATCATCATCCTCATTATTTAAGTTTATATATTTATGTGAATAACCCAATAACAATATTCTGTTATATAAAGAATATACTATTTTTATCATTTTGTCACTACTTCTACTCAAAACATAATCTTTATTTTCTTCTCTATAACCAACTAACATTTTAGTGTGTAAATCATAAAAAATCTCAGTTTTAACACCTTTATAATTAACATAATACATAACATCTGTCTTAAAAAACACATGATTATATTTAATCATAATTATGGCATTATTTGTAATTATTAATGGTTGTGTTAATGTATTTCCATATTGGTCATGATCAATGACATATACATTATTTCTTAATCTAATGTTATCATCAAACAATTTGTCGGCTCCAAATATTTTTTCCAATCTCGAAATAAATGTATCCACATACTCATCATGATCTGTTTGTTTATTATATTTTGACATTATTTTTTCATTTATTTGTTGATGATATTTATTTACTTCATTATTAATTTTAAGTAATTCTTTTCTTTCATGTTCATCATTTTCATGTTCTGTATTTTTGTATTTAACATATGAATCAATAAATTTTGCTGGGCTAATATCAAGACATTTAATACATGATTCTTTATTATTATCAAGACTGGTCACACACAATTTAGTGTCAACAATTTCATTTGGTTTATTACTAAAATCTAATAATTGTTTTGACCATTGAACTTTATTTCCTGGAGAGCAATATAAATATTGTAATTTTTTATAATATTCGTTTTTTATCAATTCATCACTAATATTAACCACTTTTTGATTACTACCAAGTGAAAAGTTACATAATGAACATTTCAAACTTTTAAGAGACTTGTCATATTCATCAAATTGATGCATTTTACCATCTGGACAATTCGTAAAATTATTAGGTTTATTAAATTCTATCCATTGTTTATCATATTTTTGTAAATATAATCTTGGAGGACGATATGCAATAAATGATACTTTTTGGTATTCTTGTTCTTTCCACACACCTGTTGCTAACACCATGACTTCTCTTAAATCAATATTAATTATAGTTGTTTTTTCAATTTGACTGTACTTTTGTTCAATTCTTTCAAATAATTTATCATCTTTATAAATATTTTCCATTCTGTCAAAAAATTTAGTTCTAAATATTTCAGCAATATATTTTGGTTTTGTATATGAATTTTCTAATATACTGTTCAATATATCAATTGTTGTATTAATTATGATTTTTTGTGCAACAATAAATGTTCTAGGATCTTTATCATCATATTCATATTTCCATGTTTTCGTTCTTGATAATTTACATGACATCATATACAAATAAAAACACATCACCTTGTAATCCTGAACATTTATCGTATCATCACTATTATTTCTTTTAATTCTTAATCCACCAAATAATGATTGAAAAGCTTTGTTAAAATTAATAAAACTACATTGATATTTTTTATCTTCTGCAATTGATAATAATTGCACATCACTTAATTCTAACATCATTAAAATCACAATATATGAGAATATATTGTTCATTTTTCTATCTTTAAATTTATCTTTATCTGTTGACGATGTCAAGAATATAGAACTATCCATATCGAAGAAATAAATATTAGACAAACCTTTTTGAATACCATATTTTGCAAATGTTTGTTCATTTCTCTCACTGAATATAAATCTTAAAATACCACTATTATATGTCGATATATCAAGAGTTGATTTAATAATTTCTCTTCTATTAACAACAGTGTTTTTTGAAAACCCAATAAACATTGGTAAATTAATCATATTGGCTAATTTTTCAATTAATTTATCAATAATGTTAATAACTTTTTCATATTTTTCATATTCTGGTAATTTTTCTAATGGTATAGTCGATGGTAAATTATATGGAACATAATTAAATTCTAATGAATCATATGAACCTCCCAATACATATTTTTTAATGTTAATTAAATGACCACATGATTTACACAAATATTCTTTATCTTCATTAACAATTATATATTTTTTACAATACTCAAATACTGCTTCATTAAATTTACTAGAATTTAATACACCTATATTTTTAGTAATATCATTCCAAGTAATATTGTGTTGACATATACCAATTGTTTTCTCTTTTTCAATCTTTTCACCTGTCTCAGATATAGTTGATAAATTAATATCAATCAATGTTGATTTTTTAAGATCTTTATCTGAATATACTGCTAATTTATGTATTTGACCTTCTATACCAAATAATTTATTTTCATCATAATCAATTATATCAGTTTCATTTTTCAAATTGTCAAATATAACTTTTTCAACTTGCGTATTGAAGTCTTCATCATTCTCAATTTCTATTATTTTCTTTTTTGATTCTACAATTTTATATGCATCTTGTAAATATAATTTATTATCATTAATTGATTCTATTGTATTTTGCAAGACAATATCAATAACTTTATCATATAATCTTGCAATTGTTGTTTTTAATAATTCACAATCATCATTTCCAGAAAATAACCAATAAACTAAATTGTCATTTTCTTTGTCATCAATAACATCTTTTATTTTATCAATGAATTTATTTATATCGGAAACTTTATGAATATTATTTGTCATTGCACAATTTATTGGATTATCTGTTTGAGGTATAGCAAATCCAACTATATTCATTATCATATCTTCACCTGAAGACCTCAGTTGTATTGGTATTAATTTATTGTCTTGGATATTTTCTTTTTCAAAACTAACATCTCTAATAACTTCAATTGTATTGGGTGATATATATTGAAAATTACATTGTTTAATTTGTGCAAAATTCTGATACGGAAATATAGAATACTCATACAATGTATTTAATTGTTCAACTATTTCAGTGTTACCTTTTATGTTTAATTTTTGTAAATATTTAATTATAATTAATTTATTTTCAATGTCATTAACCAAAGTTGCTCGTCTATTAGCCAAAATATTATACATTAATTTATTTCCTTCTTCAAATGTTTTTTCATTTTGATACATATCAACAATTTTATCCATTTTATTAATAATGTATGTTAATGCTGATTCATTTTTGCTTTTAATTAACTCATATGATTCTTCATCTTTATGATACATTAAAAAATCATTGACAATAGGAATTAATAATTTTGATTTAATTAAATGATCTATTTTCGAATCAGAGAAAATATTTTGAGTCAACAAATTATTCCTCGATGTCATCATATATTCCCATATATCGTCTGCTAATCCTTTTTTAAGGTCTTTTTCAGACAATAAAGATTCTATACTAATAAAATCTAAATTGTATTGGGTAGGAACGACTATATCAATATATGTATATTCATTATTGTTTTGATTGGCTTCGTCAATTTTGGTAACAATCATATTTTTTTCATCACTAACATAAATTAATACATATATCGTCGTTTTAATAACACCGTGATTTTGAATATTCTTGTCATCATTGAGGAGATTTCCTTTGATAAATTCTGGTGTTAATAATTCAATAAAATCAAATGTTTTTTGTCCATTGGGCTTATTTTTTAAATAATTAAGACGATAATCATTATTTTCAATTGCAAATAACATATTGCGGACAATATAATAATGATCAATGATTAATGCATTATTAGGTGCATTAAAGAAATTTTTTACTTTTAATTTGAATCCGGATTGATTTTTGGAAAATTCAATGATATTATTAATGAATATTTCTGGTGATGAATTATTGTTAATACCAATGAATATAAATAAATATATGAGAATATATCGTGTTAATAATTCTTTGACATCATTTTCATTTTCTGCATGTTGACTAACATTTTGTATCTCAGTTGTACTTAATGTTATAATATATGAATATACAATGTCGTTAATTTTTTTTTGATGTTTAATAAAATTTACTTCCTTTAGTATAGTTTGCATGTTGTTATTTGCGTCGGTTGCAATTACATTTAAATAAAAATCATCTAAAACATTGCCAATTAAGGTATCAAGTTTATCAATATACATATATATATGTTATGTATATAAAGATCTTAAAAGTAAAAATAAAAATTAGTCTTTGCTCTTCTTTTTGGTTGTCTTACCTTTAGCTTTTGGCTTTGATTTTGATTTGGGTTTATCTTCAGCCTCAGCAGAAGTGGCACTGTATTTATCTGCCTTTTTTGAGTATGCTTGAGTTATAGCATTACATTGTTCTTCATCAATTGTTATTTTCTTTAAAACTGATTTTTCACCAGCTCTTTTTAATAATTCAGTTGCCTTATCAACCAATGATGCTGTTCTAAATGAATCATCATCTTTAATTTGCTTCCATAATGCTGCCTTATAACATCTTGCTAATCTAATATCAACTCCTAAAGTGGATTTGATTTTTTCAATAGATTCGTCAGTTAATTTTTGAGCTTCATCTTTATCTCCATCATGTCTTTTTTTGCCATCCGAAAATTCATCAGATGTATTTGCAGAAACACTCTTGATTCCATAGTTATCTTCATCTATTGAAGATGAAGAATTTGCCGAAGACGAAGAATATCCATTCATTTTGCGTGTTGATTGAATAGTTTTTTTCGGTTTTTTACCACCAATTATTTCCTGAACAAAAAAATCTTCACGATCTAATGATCCTCCTGTTTGGTTGATATTTTCACTCAAGTTATGAGTACTCATATTTGCACAATCTTCACGTCTAAATTCAAGAGTATCTACTAACGATGATTCATGTGATAAAAATTGTTTAACAACTGTTTTTAATTTTCTTTCCAAATCACTCTCAACAGGTTCCTTAGCATCAGGTTTAATAAAAGCTTCTTCTGAATTAGGTATATCTTTTTTGACGGAACAATTCACACAATTAAGAATACCTTGTTCATCATCATTAGTATATTCAGTTGCAGTTTGAACGAGTACATTATTTTTAGATGTAGATTTATTGGCACCAGCTTCTAATAATGCATTTGCAATATCATTATTTTCATTGCGAACACTATATATGAGTGGAGTATATCCATTCTCATCTTCAATATTTAAATAATCAACATTTATGTTTGGTAATAACTTCTTAAAATAAGATTTAACTTCATCATCTTTGGATGAAGCAAAATAATGAACAATTGATCTCCCTTGCTCATCAATATCATCATAACTGGGTTTCACATTGTTGTTTATTAAAAACTTTAAAGAATGTAAATCATTAGTTGTAAATGCTTTAAGAATAAGATTAGTATAATCGCCAAATAAATGTTGATATATTCCAGTTTCTTTACCTTCTTTTAATTCTTGTGTTGGTCTATATGATCTGGCACTGTCACTACTTATTACGTGTGCGTCATTTTCATTCAATGGTTTATTTATAGAGCTCATTATATTATTAGCAGCATATTATTTTTTTAATTCATTCAAAAAAATTTTACTGTTATTATATATATAATGAGCGATATGATAAACATTTTTGTAATTGTGTTCTTATTTGTGATATTGTTTTATATATTGTACACAAGTCATTCCAATGCACCTGAAAGCAATAAACCAACTAAGCGAACAAATAGATTATTGTCAAATGAATCATTTACAGACATGATTGATTCTGCTTATAGTTCAATGACAGATAATGATACAAATAATAATTATGAATGGCAATTGCAGAATCAAATAAATGATGAAGTAACAAATGGTGACTCGATGATTGATAATGATGTTCAAAGAACTCAATCACAAATAGAAGATATTAAAGGTTTTGGGGGTATTGCTGATCAGGCTTATGCTAAATTCAATTCTGATCCAACATTTGTTGCGGATAATTCTAAATGGAATGTTGATGATTATATGCCTGGAGATCATAAAGGTAAGTTTGATGATCCTCATGAATCATATAAAATTGATGGTAAGCATGTTATTAACTTAAATAGAATTGCGGATATTAATCCGATAACATCGTCGAGGAAAAACAATTTGTTGCGTGATAATCGCGAACAACCCCCTATTGCTAAATGTGCCGCACCAATGTTTAACGCGTCATCATGGGAGCCGACTCACACAATGAGTAAATTACAGTGATTATTTAATAAAAAATTGATTTTTTTATTTATAAACATTTATTAACATATTTATATTAAAATATGGATGATTTTATCAATGAATTTAATGAACAACTTGAAATCCAAGATTCTAAAAAATCAGTTACTATTGATGATAGTAATTTAATTAATGTTGGTGAAGATTTAGAATATATTGAAAATCAAAATAAAGCAATTTCGATATTTAATGTTTATTGTAAATATTTAGATGCTGATATAGATTTATCAAATGAAGATAAATTAAATGATTTTTATTTGTCATTTTATGAGACAATAAACACTGAAAAAATGTTGTCTGACGATGAAAAACAAGTGTATGAAGCTGATAAAAATGTATGTGGATATAAATTATATATAGATAATGAATTAAAATATTACTCATTGTCATTAATGAATTTATTGGGAATAGTATGTGATGATTATTTTGGTGATTGGTTTATAAATCAATAATTTATTTATATTACAAATATAAATCATGCCTTCTGCACCTACATATAAACTAGAAAAAGTTAAGAAGAATAGAGATGATAGTGAATCAACAAAAACGGATAAATCCGATCGCAAAACAAAAGACATTAAATTATCAAAAAAAATAGAAGAAACGCCCAAAGGTGATTTAATATCATCATTATCCATATCATCTACAAAAAGTCGTTCTAAATCAAAAGCTGACATAAAATTAGAAGAAGATAAAATGCAAGAAAACATTGAAAAAATGAAAGAAGAAGATATGAAAGAATTATTAAGTATGTATGATGATATTGATAGTCAATTAAAAAGTTATTCTGAATTATCTCGTGAAAAATCATTAGTTATTAAAGAATTACGTTCTCGTAAGAAAACATTTGAAAAAATGGCACTTGGATATCTTAATAAAATTTCTCAAAATGAAGTGAATGTAGGAAGTAAATCATTTAGAAAAGTTGAAGTTGAAAAACAAAATAAACATATAACATTAGAAAATGCATCAAAATCATTCAAGACTATATTGAGAGATAATAACTTGTGTGAAGACAAGAAACAAATTGGTTTGTTAGTGATAGAATTTATTAAATTATTAAACAAGAACAAAGAAGTACAAAAAGTAACAGTGTTTCAGAAAATGAATGATAAAGAAATAGCAAAAATCAATAAATTAGCATTCAGTGAATCTGAAAGTTCTGAGGAAGAATCCGATTCTAATGAATCGGACTAAGAATATCTAATGAATCGGACTAAATATACTGTGTACATATATATGGAGCATTAGGTTGAGTGAATGCTGGAATATATACTTTTTGGTTTTGATCATATAAATATGGTGTGTACCAAATGTACGACACAGGTTTTTTAGACTTGATTTTAATCAATTTGCGAAAATCATCATCAGATGACGATGATGATGAAGAAGAGGACGAATCTTCAACAATGATTATTTTCTTTTTTTTCTTACCTCCTGCTTGTTTTTCATGTAATTTAAGTTTTCTATCAAATTTCTTATTAATAGATAATAATTTATTAATTCTACTTTCTTCAATGTTATAGTTTTCTTCAGTAATATTAGAAACTACTTGTGATTTATCTGCCAAATTTACTATTTCATTTATTTTATAATGATGTAATTTACCATTGGATTTATTTTGTAATGTAACTATTATCAAAGGAGTTGTCTTTAGGGTATGTTCTGATATACGACCCCATATCTTAGTAACAGCATCAAGACCGCTATTGGATATTTCGGATGTATTAATGGCCCCTATTAGGACGGGATTGATCATCTTATATTCAGTCATTTATACTAAAAAAATTGAAAAAAATTAATTTTACTTAAAATTAAGCATATATAAATCAATAATGAGTAATGAGGATTATAGATTGAAATGTAAAACTCAGGCAGTATACGAATTCTCAATATTGACAGAGAACTTAAAGGATATTATGGATGATGCGAATTGGGAGTTCATTCAACACCCAGACTTTGTCCCAATATCGTCCAATGATTCGTCAGATGATAATAATGATTCTGATGATGATAAAAAGAAAAAGAAGAAAAAGAAGAACAATGATTCCGATGATGAAAAATCAAAAAAGAAGAAGAAAAACAAAAGGAAAAATAACGATGACTCTGATGATAATGATTCTGATGATGAAAAATCAAAGAAAAAAAAGAAAAAGAAGAATTCCAATGATTCGGATGATGATAAGAAAAAGAAGAAAAAGAAAAAGAATTCAAGCGAATCTGACAATGATAGCGATGATGACAAGAAGAAGAAAAAGAAGAAGAAGCGAGATTCTGATAGCGAAGATGATGATAAGAAAAATGAAGAAAATATGGACGAGAAATTTAGTGGTATTAAAATTCATGCGACTGATAAGGATACTAACATCATGATTTACATTAAAATATATGCCAAATCATTTTCTCATTTTCATGTTAAGGGAGGAAAACAAATTGTTGGATTAGATATGATGATGGTACACAAATATTTTAGAAGACACAAAGAAGGATTATTGAGTCTGTGTATTAAAGAAGAAGATCAAAGAAATATTACATTTAAAATAAAGACAGAAGAAAAAAACAACATTGATAAATACATGTTGCAAATTATGGATTTAGATAATAAAGATTATGTTATTCCAGACATTGAATTTACATTGGTTGTTACAATGAAATGTGCAGAATTTCATAAAGTATGTCGTGACTTAAGTCAAATTGCTGATTTTGTTGAAATTGTTTGTACAAGTAAAAGCTTGTTTTTTAGATGCAAATCAAAAGAACATGGTATCACCAATATAAATCAATACAATAATACTAATGACAAGAATAAGAAAAATGGTGTTAAAATTGTTTCACATAGTTCTGATCCGGATGAAATATTTCGTGCAACATTCAGTTTAAAATATATAATTATGTTTACAAAATGTAGTAAATTATGTGAAATAGTACAATTATATTTCAAAAACAATACACCATTGTTTTTAAAATATGAGGTCGCTTCGATCGGAAATATGATTGTTGGTATTAACACAGCAAATGATAAATCAATTCAACAACAAGAAGATGTTAAGAAGACTAAAAAGAAGTCAGCAGCAAGCAAGAAAGATGATGATTCAGATATAAGTGAAAAGAGTGAATCTGAAAATGATCAAGATTCTGAAATTTACTCGTCGAAACAAACAAGATTTAAAGCATAACAATTTATTTACATCATTATTTATACAGTCATAATATTTGTAATTATGACCATATTAATTTATATTAATATATAGTCTTTTATGTGACGACGATCTCTGATCATTCTCAAAACAGCACAGCTGTTGTGACAACGATATTAATATTTATAAAATAAATATTGTCTTATTGGTAAGTTTGCGAACCGAAGCGTCATTTAATGAAACTAAATTTTTGGACGATATTAATATTTACCAAATAAACATTGTCTTCTCGGCTCGCAAGCTCGCCGAAGCGTCATTTAATGAAATTAAATTTTTGGACGATATTAATGTTTATCAAATTTATGTGTCTTATCGGCTCGCAAGCTCGCCGAAGCGTCATTTAATGAAACTAAATTTTTGGACGATATTAATGTTTATCAAATTTATGTGTCTTATCGGCTCGCAAGCTCGCCGAAGCGTCATTTGACGAAACTAAATTTTTGGACGATATTAATGTTTATCAAATTTATGTGTCTTATCGGCTCGCAAGCTCGCCGAAGCGTTATTTAATGAAACTAAATTTTTGGACGATATTAATGTTTATCAAATTTATGTGTCTTATCGGCTCGCAAGCTCGCCGAAGCGTCATTTGACGAAACTAAATTTTTGGACGATATTAATGTTTATCAAATTTATGTGTCTTATCGGCTCGCAAGCTCGCCGAAGCGTTATTTAATGAAACTAAATTTTTGGACGATATTAATGTTTATCAAATTTATGTGTCTTATCGGCTCGCAAGCTCGCCGAAGCGTCATTTGACGAAACTAAATTTTTGGACGATATTAATGTTTATCAAA
>Ga0255138_1000129_pt1 | contig 21545 bp, 11 predicted proteins | sample Law_Colum_RepA_8_FD_188545 | JGI IMG/M metagenome (GOLD analysis project Ga0255138, IMG submission 188545) | Freshwater microbial communities from St. Lawrence River, New York, United States - Law_Colum_RepA_8d | ecosystem: Environmental > Aquatic > Freshwater > River | place: USA: New York... | reverse complement strand
ACCGAGCGGAAACCGCCGCTCCGGCCGCATCATCCGCCGGGTTGACCAATTTGGATCCCGAGCTCAACCGGGCCAGCGAGCGATTCAGCATGGACTGCGAATCACCCAAGAGACGGGCTGAGGATAGAGCTGAGACGTTTGTATTGATGACCATATGACTGAGTCCTTTCGTGAATAAGCCCCGTCACCGAAGCTCATTCGTCCTGCAAGACGGCTTCCTTGCCGCCAGAGAGCTTCTTGAATCGGGTGCTCCCCTGGGACCCGTTCCGGTTTTTTTTGACGACCGGCCGTCTGGCTTACGCCCTCCGTCACAAGACGGAGAAAAGTGTTTTGGTGAAAAAGTCATGATACCTGTTGGGTTGACGGGTATTTTCTCAGGACGGGCACTGGAAACACCGGAGCGTGTTCCTGACTTCATGTCCTGACCGTTTTTGTCGGATTGACGGGTGCGGACCCCGACTCTTGGGTTCCGACCATCGGTTCGGCTTTTCCTGCGACTCCTCCAGATACCTGGCTGAGCACAGCACCGAAGAGGTGTTGTTATTGACCATAGTAATCACTCCTTCCTTGAAGTTACCCCGTCACCGGGGCTGATTTTCGCTGCTGGGCGGCCTCCATGCCGCCAGAGAGCTTGTTGAATCGGGTGCCCTCCCCAAACCCACTCCGGTTTTTTCGACGACCGGCCGTCTGGCTTGCGCCTTCCGTCACACGACGGAGAAAAGTGTTTTTGTGAAAAAGTCAGGGTGCTTGTCGGGCAGGCGGGTATTCCTCGCGGACGCGGCCCCAGTGCCACGGCGGGTCCATCCACCTGGCCTTCCACATCCATCAAACAACGGACCGGCAAGGCTCTTCCAAAAAAGATCTCCCTGAATCCACCTCTGAGATTTCTTTCCGGACGCGGCCCCGTTGCCACAGAAGACCTACCCATCCTCGAGCAAGACATCCTCAGGCTGCTGAGCCGGTTTCCCGACGAAAGCGGCCCCACCGACGCCCTTGCGAGCGGCTTGCTCAGCTCGCTCACCGACTTGGCGGACCTCTCAACCAGATTTCTGGTCCAGGTCGCCTCCGACGGGTTGGTGTGGATGTCCATGTGTCTCACTTCTGTTTGAAATTCTTCCCGTTGCCGGGTTCGTCACCGTCGTCTCGACACCCTCTCAAAAGCCGAATTGCTTCTGCGGGAGCTCGGTTCTCTTCGCTCGGATCGTTAAGTTCCCGGAAATCACCCCGTTCCTTCCAACGACCCAGTTCCAAAACAGCACTCTCCGTCACACGACAAAGCCGTACGGTTCTTCCATAAAAACGCCTCCCCACTCCGACGCTGTGGGCTCTTCCAAAACCCACCTCAGGAAGTGCTCGTTGAACGCCTCCCGAACGGAGCCCAGCGGCCGCGCCAGATCTGTCTACTTTCGAGCAAAACATCCTCAGGCTGCTGAGCCGGTTTCCCGACGAAAGCGGCCCCACCGACGCCCTTGCGAGCGGCCTAATCAGCTCGCTCACCAGCTCGCTTACCGACTTGGCGGACCTCTCAGCCAGATTCCTGGTCCAGGTCGCCTCCGACGGGTTGGTGTGGATGTCCATGTGTCTCACTTCTGTTTGAAATTCTTCCCGTTGCCGGGTTGCTGACCGTCCTCTCGACGCACTCCCAAAAGCCGAATTGCTTGTGCGAGAGCTCGGTTCTCTTCGCTCGGATCGATGGGTTGTATCGATGGGTTATCAGGGCTTGCTCAGGTCTCCGAAAAAACAGCCACTGGGTTCACCCCATCCGTCACTCACGGGATCCGTAAGATTTTTTGAAGAAGCCATGCCCCCTACGGGTGGCCTTTGTTCCTGAGGGGTCCCGTCGCTTCAGGCGGGATGGTTCACGGCAGCGGAACTAGCGGTGGAGCCGGAACGAGAAACACGAGCGATTCGGCCAGGTTGGTGGGCGTGGGCAGACACAACCCACCAACCCGGACCGGATCACTCAGCGGAATTAGCCGAGCAGTCGAAGGACGCTCTGCGAGCTGGAATTGGCCTGTGACAACATGGCCGTACCGGCTTGAACCAGAATATTGAACTTCGCAAAGGTGGTACTCTCCGCGGCCACATCCACGTCCTTGATGCGGCTGTTGGCGGCCGTGAGGTTGTCCTTCAACGTACCAATTTGCTCGTGATACATGGTCAGAGCCGATTGGTTGGCTCCCACCTTCGCCCGCTGCGAGGCCAACTCATTGAGGGCATCTTTCACCTTGCCCAACGCGGTAGTCGCGTTGGCAGTCGTGGTGATATTGCAAGACCCGGAGTTGGTAGCGCTGGTGAACGTCGCCGATGTCAGATCACACGCCGTGTAGTTGAAGGTGTTCGCCTCGCTATCAATGGTCACACCAAAACCAGTGCTACCAAACATGCTGACACCGTTGAAATCGCGTTCCGAAGCCTTGGTGACGAATTGCTGCAGGTTGGCGAACTCGGTGTTGTAGAGGGAGCGGTCGGTGTTGCTCTTGGTTTCGTCCAGGGAGAGCATTGCGAGTTCACCCAATCGATCCAGGGCCTTGGAAACCTTCTTCAGATAGCCGTCCTGGGTCTGGGAGAAGGACAAGGCGTTGCCGACGTTGTCTTCCGCAGCCGATAGACGATTGAGCTGTGCGTCGAGTCGCAAGGACACGGCGAAGCCACCGGCGTTGTCTGCGGGATTTGCCATCTTCGAGCCTGAGGACAGGCGTGCGAGGGAGGCGGTGAGACCCTTGTTCGTCTCCATCAAGTTGCGGGAGGCGGTGAGGGCGCTGACGTTTGTTTTGATGACCATAACTCTATCCGTGAGTTGAATCCCCTTTCGGAGACCCGTTGACTGCTCGCGACATCCATGTCGCGGATGAAACTTTCCCGTCCTTGGGAGGCGTTCATCAGTTCATTACTGAGCCCTCCAGAGATTTTTTCGGCCTCTGGTATCCGATGTCTTGCGACACCTAATTCATCGGAAAGAACTGAGAATACCTGAGGTTTTTGATGATTTATTTTTTGGCAGGGTCTTTTTCATACGCGGTCGGAAGCGTTGGCGTGGCTCTGTTTTCAAGCCGATGATTGACCGAAACAGTCGCTTCTCCGCAGGGTCCGGACATGCCTCTGCGAACTCCATTTTTCGGTCTGATTCTGATGCTGCTGCTGGCGGGTTGCGCCGGTCATTCCACCGTGTCCACGAAGCGGCCAATCCGCGCCCTGCTCATCACCGGTGGATGCTGCCACAATTACGCGCTGCAAACCTTCGCGCTGACCAACGCCCTGGCCCGACACGCACACGTGGAATGGACCGTCGTCAACGAAGGCGGCAGCGGCACACGGGCTGAGATCCCTCTGTACGACCAACCAAACTGGGCCAAGGGCTACGATGTGGTGGTGCACAACGAGTGCTTCGCCGACACACAGTCACCCGACTACATCCAACGCATCACCCGCGCGCATGAGGCCGGAGTTCCCGCGGTGGCCATTCACTGTGCCATGCACACCTATCGAGCCGCAGGCATCGACGAGTGGCGCAAGTTCCTGGGGGTCACCAGCCGGCGGCACGATCACCAGAGCCGGTATCCGGTGAAGAAGGTGGCCGCCGAGCATCCCATCTTGAAGGGCATGCCCGAGGATTGGGTCACGCCCAAGGATGAACTCTACGTCATCGAGAAGATGTGGCCCGGCGCAACCCCTCTGGCCACCTCGGTGAGCGAGGCCGACGGGAAATCGTATCCGGTGGCCTGGGTCAACGGGTTCGGCAAGGCCCGGGTCTTCGGGACCACCTTCGGCCACTCCGACGCCACCTTTCAGGACCCGGTTTTCCTAGAAATGCTCAGCCGCGGATTCCTGTGGGCCGCCGGCACCAGCAGCCTGGCGGACCGACGCTGACCGGTCTTCAGCCCGGCAGCAGGGCTTCATGGCGACCGTCTGGTCCGAGTCGAGTGCTGCGTCGGATGGCCTGGGTGATCACTCGCTTGGCCTGTTCCACGGAGACATGCAGCGAGTGGCCCAAAGCGAGGTAGGCAGCGATGGCGGCCGAATAGGTGCAGCCCGTGCCGTGGGTTGAAACTCCCGGGACAAACGGAGCTCGAAACACCCGTTCCTCCTGACCATCCCACAGGACGTCTGTGGCCTGGGGCACATCTCGAAGGTGCCCACCCTTGACCAACACAGGAATGCCCCAACGCCCATGAATACCACGGGCCGCCCATCTGAGATCGTCCACCGATTGCAATGGCCGCCCGAGGAGTGCTGCGGCTTCGTCGAGGTTCGGGGTCACCAGCGCGGCCAAGGGCAACAGCCGATCTTGCAGTGCGCGCATGGCATCTGGACGCAGCAAGCGGGCTCCACTGGTTGCGATCATCACTGGATCCACCACCAAGGGGATCCCCGGATGGCGGGCAAAGGTCTCGACCACGGTTCGGATGATGCCGGCGTTGAACAGCATCCCGGTCTTGGCCGCAGCCGGAGGCAATTCTCCGGTGAGCGTTTCCAACTGACGGGCCACGAACGCGGCGGGAACAGCATGGACACCGGCCACTCCCGCCGGCGACTGCGCCGTCAAGCAAGTCACGGCACTGGTGCCATGGACACCCAAGGCGGCGAACACCTTGAGATCGGCCTGGATGCCTGCCCCACCGCCACTGTCGGAACCCGCCACCGTCAATACCACCGGTCGATACGCGCCTCGATGCTTCATGGACTTCAGCGTGAAAGGCTTCGCCACTCTTGCAAAGGCCATAGGCCGTCATCCCGACAGGCAGCCCGAGGAAATGCCCCGAGGAATGGCCCGAGACTTTGACAAATCCATGCTCAGGCTTCAGCGTGGCCGCGGCAGGAGGGCCTGCCAACCCAGACATCCATCATGCAATTCCGAATTGTTTCTTCCCGGAACCGGACCCGTGCTTCCGCCGGTGTCACCTTGCTCATCGTTCTGGCCTGCGGCCTCTGTGGTTTGGTGGCCTACCAGTGGTACCGCGATGCGGACCTCCGAATGCAAATCGCCGAGCGCAACAAGCAAATCAACGGCCTCAATGAGCAGAAGCACGAGGTCGAGGTGACCGGCAAGCGCGTCGAAGAGGAACTCAAGCGCGTCGAGCAGCTCAAGGAACGTCTGACCGAGCAGGACAAGACCAACAAGGTGGAGCTGAGCCGCACCAAACGTGAACTGTCGGAAATGACCGTGAAGTGGGAGCGCGCCACCAAGCAAGGCGACGCCTACAAGTCGGCCTACGACAAGATGGCCACCGACATCAAGGCCCAGAACGAGAGCATGAAGAAGCTCAATGAGGCCTACGTGAACGCCGTGGCGGTCAACAAGGATACGATCGAGAAGTACAAGAAGCTCGCCACCGACTGCGAAGACCTCAATGGCCGCTACAACAAGCTCTTCGAGCAGGCCGAGAAGCTCCAGCAGGCCCTCAACGCGCAGGCGGCCGAGAAGAAGTAGGGCCAAGGTCCCTAGAGAACCAAAATTCGGCTCCGGCGGAGTTGGACCTCAAGGGTAGGCTCGGTACTTTGCCATGACCCTTTGCCATCACGTTCTCAGGGGTGGCGGGCGGCCAAAAGGCTGATCAATCGAATTCCCACCACCACCGCGACGCCCAGCAGGAGCAATCCGCTGAACTGGGAAAGACGGCGGAGCGCCAAGGGAGAAATGGAATCCCGGTGCCGGGTCACACCCCATCCCAACAACAAAAACCACAGCAACGCCCCGGAAGCCACCCCTCCCACGAAGGATTGTTTGCACATCCAGTTGTCGGTGAGCCAATCCCGTGAGAGCAGCATCGCCGTCACGGTGATCCACAGCAGGAGAATGCCGGGGTTTCCCAGGACCCGAACAAAACCCGTCCAGAAACCCGTGTGCGGGTGAAAGCGCTGTTCCATGAGTTTGACCCCCTTGGCCTCTCCCGGAATCGGAACGCCTCGCAAGTACTTGATGCCCAGCCAGAGCATCAGGATGAAACTCACCAGTTCCATGGTGGCCCGGAACAGTCGGGATCCGAACAGGGCATCGAATCCGGCGAAGGCGACCGCGCAGTAGATGGCTTCCATCATCACTGCACCCATCCCCACAAACAACGTCCACCGAAACCCTCGATGCCCTCCCTCGGCCAGGATGGTGGCATTCACAGGCCCTCCCGGAACACTGGCCGCGAACCCGGAGATCCCGCCCAGCAAGGCTGCCGACACCATGGGCCAAGGATCACTCATGCAGTGTGAAAAAAGCGCGGTGGGTCAAGCGGGCGGGCAGAGCTCGTCGTCCTCGTCATCCACCTCGATCTCCCGCTGCATCCGGCGCGAGATGAAGGGCCGGATGAAGCCGTAAACGAGATAGGCTGTGCAAACCAGCGGCGAGACAATCGGCAGCAATTTTTGCCACAACAGAATGAACAGCGCGGTGACCATGACGATCACGATGGTCTTCACGAAGGGCTTCTGGGTGCGCCAATCCAGCTTCTTGAAGGTGGGATACTTCACTTCACTGACCATCATCACCGAGAGGAAGACCAGGATCACCGGCAACGCATAACGCCAATAGCCCACCCGGAAGTTCTTCTCGTCCCACCAGATCAGGAAAAGCGTAAGGGAAGCGACCATCCCGGCGGCCATGGGAATGGGAAATCCCATGAAATGACTACCACCGCCGGAACCCGACATGGCCGCCAGACAATTGAATCGCGCCAGGCGGAAGGCTCCGCAAATCACGAACAGCGCCGCAATGAACCATCCGACCTCCTTGTGATTGATGAACACATCGGCCAACACCACTCGGTGAACCAGGAAGGCCGGTGCAACCCCGAAGCTCACGATGTCGGCCAAGGAGTCGAACTCACGGCCGAAAGGGCTCTCAAACCCACCCATTCGCGCCACACGGCCATCCAAAAGGTCCAGGATGCAGGCTACCAGAATGCACAGGAGCGCCATCTTAACCTCATGATAGCCGGAAGCGGCGTTGAGGTCGGCCTCGACGATCTTGGTCAGCGCCAGAAAACCACAGAACAAGTTGCCCGCCGTGAAGAGATTGGGCAGCAAGTAGATCTTGAGCTTTTCGGGCTCCTCGGCCGGCTTTTTATCGGATGGGAGGGAGGCGCTCATGGCGGAATCAACTCCCCATCCGAGCTACCACGGTTTCTCCACCCACGACGCGGTCGCCCAAGGCCACCGTGATCTGGGACTGCAACGGCAGGTAGATGTCTACCCGAGATCCAAACTGGATCAAACTCACTCGCTCGCCCTTGGCCACCGTGTCGCCCACCTGAACCCAGGGGACGATGCGTCGGGCGATGAGGCCCGTGATCAATTTGATGGCCACCGGACCGCAGGCAGGCTCAGAAGTCTGGAACCCGATGAGCACGTTTTCATTCAAGGCGGCGGACTCGAGCTTCAGCGCGTTGAGGAACTGGCCTGCCGTATGCCGGACCAACGTGACCGCGCCGGCCACCGGGGCCTGCTGCACGTGGACATTGAAGACCGACAGAAAGATGGAAACCCGCCGACAGCGACCGCCCATCACCGAGGGTTCATCCGTTTCATCGATCACATCCACCGTGCCGTGGCCGGGCGAAACGATCAGCCCATTGCCTACCGGAACCTGGGCGTCCGGATCGCGGAAGAAATATCCGGCGAAGAGGGCAAAGCCCAACAAGAGACCGGTCAGACTGATAACTCCGGGAATCAACAGTCCCGGAACGAGGAAGCGATTGATGGCGATCAGCAAGAATCCGAGGACCCAATAGATCCCCAGTGCCCGAATCATCATCCGACGAAAGGCGGCCTTGGCCTTCCCTTTGTGTTTCACGGACAAGAGCCTAGAGGCGGGCACCGACCGAGGGAAGCATCCAGATAGACCCCTTCATCCCCGGCGGAAGCGCTGTCCTGCGGCCTGCCTGGATACCCAACACCGTCGTTGGTTTCGATGGTTTCCTGATGCTCCGGCGGCTGGGTGGGCGTAACCTCCTCGGTGTCGATGCCGACCGCGGACATTCTCCCCACTCACACGCCTGCGTTGTTTCATCAGGCGGTGCTTCAGACTGCCGAACTGCTGCGCTCAGGACGCGTTGCCGCCATTCCCAGCGAGACCGTTTATGGTTTGGCCGCCAATGCCTTCTCTCCAGAAGCCGTCGCCGGCATTTATCGGGCCAAGGGAAGACCTTCCAACAACCCATTGATTGTCCACGTGGCCACGGCCGCCATGGCCAGGGCCTGTGCATCGGATTGGCCTGCATTGGCCGAAAAACTGGCCGGACAATTCTGGCCGGGACCGCTGACTCTGGTTGTCCCCAAATCGTCGCGAATTCCGGATATCGTCGCCGCGGGTGGCTCGACCGTTGGCCTCAGATGGCCCTCCCACGCTTTTTTTCAGTCCGTGATCCGGGAATGTGGATTCCCGTTGGCTGCCCCCAGCGCCAACCCGTCGGACCAACTCTCCCCCACGACCGCGGAACACGTCATCGCCGGACTCGGGGAACGGATCCCGCTCATTGTGGACGCTGGGCCCTGCGCGGTGGGCATCGAGAGCACGGTGGTGGATGTCACCGGTGAGCGTCCTCGAATCCTGCGGCCGGGCATCATTTCCGCCGAACAAATCTCCCAAGCGACGGGCGTTGGCACGGAGGATCCGCAAACTTCGCCAGCGGGAACCCTTCGCAGTCCCGGGCAACTCAGTCGCCATTACTCGCCCAAGGCTCGATTGGAAGTGTGGTCTTGGCAGACGGATGGCGAACTCAAGGCTCGACTGGCGGATCGTCTGATCCCTGCCGACCACGTGTTCGTCCTCTCCCATTCCCGGGTTCCTACAGAACCCATTCCAGCACAGGTGTCGTTCATCCCCGACGATCCAGAGGCCTTTGCCCGCGCCCTCTACGGCTACCTGCATCAATGCGATGACCGTGGAGCAGCATTGGTGGTCATCGAACAACTCCCCCCAGGATCCGCCTGGGATGGCATCCGGGATCGCCTCCAAAGGGCCTCCGCATCTGACGGACGTAGCAGCGCTCGGTAGCAACAGTCCGGCAGGATGGCGTCCCTGGGGGGCCGGGTTCGGGGACAGGAGTCCCCGATGGCCTCCGTCACGGGATGGACAACACCTTCAGGCGCCAGAATCGCGCGGGGGCCGCCTCATCGATCGGGATCGTCACTGGTACAGCCAAATCCCGCCCATTGCCTGTCACGTTGATGGCCGTGGGAGTCCAGACTCCGAATGTGGTGGCGTTTTCAACCTGAACCACGGCTCCAATCGGCGCACGCACTTCAAGGGTGATCGAAGATCCATTGAAGGATTTGACCCCGAGGGTGGACTTCTCGCCGATGTTGATGCGCACCGACACCAAGCCGGAATCCGCAAATCCGTCGTTCACCCGATAGGTGAAGGAGTCGGACCCGACCGCGTCGTCATTGGATTGATAAATCCAATTCGCGCCGGACCCACTCAATGTCCCCTGCTTCGGCTGCGAGACCAACTTGTAATTGAGGGCATTCTGATCGGCGTCAAACCCGACCAAGGTAACCGGCACCGATGACCCTTGGGTCACCTTGACAGACTGAGCCAGAGCGACCGGAGCATCTTGCACCGGGTTCACCCGGATGGACACGGTCACCTGACCCGAGTCCAACTCGCCGTCATTCACCCTGTAGGTGAAGCTGTCCGTTCCGTGGAAGTCGGGTTTTGGAATGTAGTCACGACGGTTCCCTTCTCCGATGAGCGTGCCCGATACGGGCGGGCGCACCACCTTGTAGGTAAGAGCGGACCCTTCCAGATCCACACCCATGAGCGTCAATGAGACGGTCGTATCTTCGTCGGTCACTGCCGAAAACGCCCCAGCTATCGGGGCATCATTCACCGATGTAACCCGGATGGACACCGTGACCTGGCCCGAGTCCAACTCGCCGTCATTCACCCTGTAGGTGAATCTGTCCGTTCCATGGAAGTCGGGTTTTGGAATGTAGTCACGACGGTTTCCCTCTCCGATGAGCGCTCCGTGGACGGGCTGCCGCATCACCGTGTAGGTGAGGGAAGACCCTTCCGAATCCAAACCCATCAGCGTCAACGGGAGGACCTTGTCTTCGTCGGTCACCACCGAAAAGGCCCCGGCGATCGGGGCATCATTGATCGGGTTCACCCGGATGGTCACCGTCGCCAAACCCGAATCCAACTCCCCATCACTCACCTTGAAGGTGAAACTATCCGTTCCATTGAAATCCAGATTGGGAACGTATTGGCGAATGGCTCCTTCCCCAAGCAGCACGCCTCTGCTGGGCTGGCGTACCACCATGTAAGTCAGATCGGACCCTTCCAAATCCACACCATTGAGCGTCAATGAGACGGCCGTATCTTCATCGGTCACCGCCAAAAACGCCCCGGCTATCGGGGCTTGATTGACGGGTGTCACCTGGATCGTGACAGTTCCCACTGATGAATCGGTCGAGCCATCATTGGCCTTGAAGGTAAAGCGATCGGTGCCAGAAAAGCCCCATTTCGAAAGGTAGACCAAATCAGACCCGCTGCCCGTCAATCGGCCGTGGTTCGGCGCCGAAACAATGCTGTAGAACAACCGGTCGGAATCAATATCCGTGCCGACCAATTCCAACTTCACTGGAGCCCGGTCCGCGGTGACCGCCGACACATCACGCACCACGGGGGCATCGTTCACCGGATTGATGACGACCCGCACGGTCGTCTCCGAAGATTCGCTGATTCCGTCACTGACCCGGAACGTAAACTTATCCACGCCCGTCTCGTTGGCTCCCGGCCGATAAGTCACCTGATCACCGATGGGTGCCATGAGAGTGCCCTTAACGGGAGCCTTGACGATCTTGTAGGTCAGGAGAGCCCCCTCGGCATCGAAGCCTCGAAGCGTGATCACCTGCTCCGTGTCTTCGGTGGCCGAGACCACTTGGCTTCCGGCCACCGGAGGGTCATTCACGGCGGCCACTGTCACCAAAAAGGTCTGCACGGGACTCCGGTCCACGCCTCCATCGGCGGTGCCGCCGTCATCCAGTGCGTACACCTCCACCTTGGCGGTGCCATTCGCATCCGAAGCCGGTGTGAAGGTCAGAGTCCCATCCGCACTGATCGCGGGCGCTATCGCAAACAGCTCCGGATTCAATATCACGTTGAGCACCAGCTTCACCGTCTGAAGAGACTCATTGGCGGGACCCGGGGAAATTTGCGTCGCAAACCCCTCCACGGAGGTGAACGTATCCTCGACGGCATTCACAACAAAGTCCGACACCACCACGGGCGTCGTATTGTCTCCAACCACGTTGGTCGACTTCGGGATCTCAAAGCGGGGGGCGTCGTTCACCGAAATGATCGACAAGGCGACGGTGACCGTTTCCGAATCCTGGCCCGAGGCAGTCACCTTGTAGGTAAAACGATCGGATCCATGCTCTTTCGGATTCGGGGTGTAAGTTCGAGCGGATCCGCTCCCACTCAAGACGCCCTTGGTCGGCGGTTGCACGACCGTATAGGTCAGTGGCGCTTTCTCGACGTCCGAACCCACCAGAGTGATTCCCTGAGCCATATCCTCGGTCAAGGTCACCGATTGAGCCAAAGCGATCGGGAGATCATCGACCGCGGCGATGACCATCGTGACGGTGGTCAATGTGGAGAGAGACAACCCATCCGAGCCTCGGACCGTGAAACTCCGGACCCCGTTGTCATCCTTCGCCGGATCATAGATCAGTTGATCTAGGAGATTGGCCGGAATGATTTGACCAGCAAACACGGGGGTTCCGTCCCATTTCAGCACACCGGTCTTGGGCAATGTGGTCACCGTCAGGCTGTCAAAAGGATCCCCTTCCAAGTCTGAATATTGGGCGCTGAACAAGGACTCGCTGAGACTCATCCGCTCGTCTTCTTTTCCAGACACCACAAATCCATTGAGAATCGGGGCATCATTGACCGACAAAACCTCAATATAAACCGTGGCCACTTCGGAATCCGAAGTCCCGTCATTCACCTTGAAGGTGAAGGTGGCGTCTCCGTTGAAATTGTTCACCGGAATGAAGGTCAGATTGGCTCCAGTCCCGGACAGCACCCCGGATTTCGCATCAGGCTGGGAAACGATGGAGTAAGTCAACGGGTCGCCCTCGTTGTCGATCGCCTGCAACGGAATGGTGACCGGCAAATCCTCGAGCACCGTGATGGACATGCTCGACGCGACGGGAACATTTCCTCCTGCCAAGGCCGAGAGGCCCGCAAGAAAAAACATCATAACCACCATGAGGCTTGCTGGCACTTTTCCGAGGGTTGGAAGAGTTCGCTGCCAAATTCCCGGAATGGAAGCAGTGGATGCTTTCTTGGAGGTCATACGGTTCTTTTCGACGGGATGATCTTGGGTTGACTAAAAATCCTTCATTTTGGCCCTCTAGCCATCTATGAGGGGAGATAGAATCAATATAAGTTCTACAGTGGGACTGAAAAACGGTTTGTCCCACAAAAAAGCGCGTCCGGAGGTTTCCCTCTCGGACGCGCGCGTTTTTATAAAGCTCAGTTTGCCCGAGACCCGCTCACTTAAGGTGTCGAAAGAACCTTCAGGCGCCAGAACCGCTCCGGAACGGCCGGATCGATGGGGAAATTCACCGGCACCGGAATATCCCGTCCGCGACCCAGGACCTGGATGGCCGTTGGAGTCCAGATTCCCAGCGAGGAACCGCTTTCAACCTCCAGCAAGGCTCCGTTCGCCCCGCGCACCTCGAAGGTGATCGCAGATCCGTCGAAGGTTTTGACTCCCATCGTCGACTTCTCGCCGATGGAGATCCGCACGGTCGCCAATCCAGAATCCATCAACCCATCGTTCACCCGATAGGTGAAACGATCGGATCCCGCGGCGTTGTCGTTGGCTTGATAACTCAGATTAGGCGGTGTCCCTGTCAATACACCCTGACTTGGCTGCGTAACCACCTTGTAGATGAGTGGATCTTGGTCTCCGTCATACCCCGCCAAGACGACCGCCATCGAGGCTCCCTGAATCACTTTCAGGGACTGGGACTGGGCAATGGGTGCATCAGCTACTGAGTTCACCCGTATGGACACCGTCGCCTGACCCGATTCCAACGCACCGTCACTCACCGTGTAGGTGAAGCTGTCAGTGCCATTGAATTCGGGGTTCGGGAGATATTGCCAATGGTCTCCATCGCCATTCAACGATCCATTGACGGGCTGGCGCACCAATTTGTAGGTCAACGTTGTACCCTCTGGGTCGAAGCTCTGCAGTGTGATCTCCACCCTGGTATCCTCATCGGTGTTCACCGACACAGTGCCTGCCACAGGAGCATCGTTCGCCGGCAACACCGAGATCGACACCGTGGCCAGAAGGGAGTCGGCGGTTCCATCATTCACCTTGTAGGTGAAGCTATCGGTACCCGACACGTTGTAGTTCGGTACATACACCAGATTCGGGGCGGTCCCAGTCAACTCGCCCTTCGTCGGTCCGGTCACCACGGTGTAAGTCAGCGGGTTGGCATCCACGTCGCTGGCAACCAGCACGATGGCCATCGGCACGTCTTCGTCCGTGGTCACCGACTGACCTGACGCCACTGGCAGGTCGTTCACCGCCGCCACGACGATCGTCACCGTTGCCACACCCGACTCCAACGTGCCGTCACTCACCTTGAAGGTGAAGTTGTCGGCTCCGTTGGCGTTCAACGTGGGCGTGTACACCAGGTTGGGAGCCGTACCGCTCAAGGTTCCGAGCGTCGGCGGACGCACCACCGTGTAGGTCAGAGCAGAGCCTTCCGCATCAAACCCGATCAGCGTGATGGCCTGGGCCGTGTCTTCCGCCACCGTCACAAACTGCGTTCCGGCTACCGGAGCGTCATTCACTCCTGTCACTGCGATCTTGAAGCGCTTCACGGCGCTGCGATTCAAGCCCCCGAAGTTGGTCCCGCCGTTGTCTTGGGCATACATCTCAACCAACGCCGTACCGAACGCTTCCGTCGCCGGGGTGAAGGTCAAATCACCGGCCGCACTGATGGCTGGCGCCTCTGAGAACAGGCTGGGGTTGTCGTTGCTGAGCACGAAACTGACGACCTGCGACGATTCACTGGAAGGCCCGGCGGAAATCTCCGTCGCAAACCCAGCCAAAGCCGTCGCCGCATCTTCCGACGCGGTCACGGTGTACTCACTCAGGTAGCCTGCGGCTCGATACAAGGCTCCGTCCAAGACCGCGGCCACGGCATTGCCTCCGTCCCCGGCCATCGCCACCGAGCCCCACACTCGAACGTCATCCTTGGGGGTCCAAGTCACTCCGGAGTCGTCCGAGTAGTACAACCGCCCACCCAGCACACCTGCCAAGAGGATCTTGCCATCGGTCGACATGGTAATGGACGACCAGGCCCGGGCACTGTCACGCGCCGTCCAAGTCGCACCGCTGTCGTCCGAGGTGTAGATCTGGCCATTGACCTCTGTCGCCGCCAGCTTCGATCCATCAGCACTCGAGGCGATCGCCGTCCAGTAGCGGTTCACGCTCCCACGCGACGTCCAATTGGTTCCGCCATCGGTGGTCGTGTAAATCAGCCCATTGTACACGGCTGCGGCCAGCTTCAAGCCATCGGCCGAAGAGGTCACCGCCTCCCAGTCACGCGCAACACCCACCGCAGACCAAGTCGTGCCCGAGTTGGTGGATACATGCACCCGGTCTCCAGAGGCAACCGCTACCAAGTTGGTACCATCGTTGGAAGAAGCAACGGATGACCAATTGAACGACGGGCTACTGGATGCGTTCCAAGCACCACCGCTGTAAGTGTACAACTGGTTGCCGCGAACCAATAACAGCCTGGATCCATTGGCGGATACCGCCACGGCGCCATAGCTGCCACTGCCCGGGATGGTCGTGGCATTCGTCCCGGTTGTTCCACCATCCGTCGAAACAACCAAGGTGGAACCGGACGCCGCCACGAACACGTTGCCATTGGTCGAAATCGCCAAGCTATTCCAAGACGAGTTCGGCACAGATAGCTGGGTCCAAGTCGTGTTTTCACCACCCGGTCTGAGCGTTGTCGGGATCACGAAGCTGGGCGCGTCGTTCACGTTGGTGATGTTCAAACTCACTGTCGCGACTCCGGAGTTGTCCACTCCGTCATTCACCTTGAAGGTGAAAGTGTCCGTTCCGGCCTGATTGGCGGCCGGCGTGTACGTCAGGTTCGGAGCCGCTCCGCCCAAGGTGCCCTTGGTGGGCTGGGTCAAGAGCTGGAATGTGATCGGACGGCTCTCAGGACTGCTGCCTGTCAACGTCACCGCCACAGGGCCTGAATCTTCCAAGGTACCCACCATCAGGTTGGTCGCCACGGGGATATCGTTCACCGGATTGATCGTGATCAGCACCGTCGCGGTCACGGAGTCCGCTGTGCTATCGTTCACCTTGAAAGTGAAACTGTCGGACCCGTCCAAGTTGGCCGCCGGCGTGTAAGTCAGCGCCGGAGCCGTGCCGCTCAACACACCCTTGGTCGGCTGTGTCACAACCGTGTAGATCAACGCGGAGCCTTCCACATCGGTTCCAGTCAGCGTGATCGCCTTGGCGGTGTCTTCGTCGATGCTCACCGACTGGGCCACAGCTACCGGCAAGTCGTTCACATTGGTGATCACGATGGAGACTGTCGCCACAGACGAGGTCAGGCTCGCGTCCTTCACTCGGAAGGTGAAGCTGTCGGCTCCGGTCAGGTTCAAGGTCGGTGTGTAGGTCAGTGTCGGGGCTGTTCCGCTGAGCACACCCTTCGCGGGCTGCGTCAGCACCTCGAACGTCAGCGAGGCTCCTTCGGGATCATTTCCACCGAGGGTGATCAGCTGGGCTGCCTCCTCCACCACTCCGACCGTCTGGGCGTTCGCGCTCGGGACATCATCGACCGGAGTCACCATCACCGTGAAGGATCCCACCACCGCCGTGTCGACTCCCGTCACCGTGCCCAGGATGTTCGTCACACCGCCATTGTCCTTCACTGACACGGTCAATGTCGCACTGCCACTGGCGTTCGGTGCAGGCACAAAGCTCAAGTCGCCCTGAGCACTCACCGTCGGCAGGCCCACGAACAGATTCGTTCCATCCGTGAAGGTGACGTTGCTCAAAGCCACGGTGTAACTGATCGCCTGCGTGGACTCGTTCGCCGGACCCGCGGAGGCTCCGGTGGCAAAACCACCTTGGGTAAACACGCCACTGTCCTCTGTCACCGTGAGGGTGAGCGGGATGTTGTAGTCTCCGGTGATCGACAGATCACCGCCGTCCACGGCCACAACGGCCTTCTTGAGATCTGATGATCCCGCCAGGGCGCCCCAACTCCGGTCGCCGCCCAATTCCACCCAGCTCACACCGCTGTCCAGGGTGCGGTACAATTTGCCACCAAACACTCCGGCCAGCATGCGGTTGCCATCAGCCGACAAGGCCACGGACATCCAGGTGCGAATGCCAGCCGCTGTATTGGCGGACCAGGTGGTTCCGCCGTTGGAGGACATCCAAATCGATCCATGAATCTCTGTGGCCACCCACTTCAGTCCATCCGGGCTTGCGGCCACCGAGTTCCACAGGCGCGGGCTCGCCACCGAGGTCCAATTCGTCCCCGTGTCCTCGGATGTGTAGAGTGAACCCCCGTACACCGAGGCCACCATCTTGCGCCCATCGCCAGACATGGCCACAGACGTCCACAATTCACTGGTCGCCCGGGCGGTCCAGTTGGTGCCGCTGTCGACGGACACATACACTTGGCCTCCATTGGCCACCGCAGCCATCACAGCTCCGTTGGTGGAAATGGCAATCGAACGCCAGTTTCGATCGCTGTCGCGGGCGTTCCAGGTGACGCCCGCATTGGTCGATACGTAAACCTTGCCGCGATAGACGGATGCGGCCAGCACCTGGCCATTGGTCGACATGGCCACGCTGCTCCAATTCCGAACACTTTCCCGGGCTGTCCAAGTCGATCCGGAATCCGTCGAAACGTACACCGGTCCGTTGTCGACCACAGCCGCCAGCGTCGCGGCATCCGCCGAGGCGGCCACTGACTTCCAATTCGCCGGCGACGTAGGGCCGGTCACCGCGTTCAACGTCGAACCCACTGGGATCAGCGTCACCGTGGGAATGGTTGCACTGGGGGCGTCATTCACCGGGGCCACGGCCAGGGTCACAACAGACGCCTCGGACGACAAATCGCCATCGGACACACTCACCGTGAAGGTGGCGTTCCCGTTCTCATGGGTCGCCGGATGGTAGGTCAACTGGTCGATCTGGCTGGTGATGACGACCAGGCCGGCGACGACATTCGTGCCCGTGAATTTCAACACGCCGGCCGAGGGCAAGCTCATGATCTTGATGCTCGAAAGGCCAGAGCCTTCCGGATCGGCGTACTTCGAAGCGAAGTCCGATGCGGCCCACGTCAGAATCGAATCTTCGTTCAAATCCTTGGAGAACGCCGTGAGTGCCGGCGCATCATTCACCCCACCGATCACCACCGTCACCGTGGTCGGCAACGACAGTGAAAAACTATCCGACGCACGCACCGTGAAGGTCTTCGCTCCGTTTTCATTCAGCGCCGGGGTGTAGGCGAGAGCACCGAGGTCCGCCACGGAAATGACCTGGCCCACCGCCACGGGCACACCGCCCCAAGTCAGCAAACCGGTGGGCGGCAAGGTCGCCACCGTCAGGCTGGTGAAGGGATCGTTTTCCAAATCACTGTACTGCGTGGTGAACAAGGCCGGAGTAAACGACACGGTGGTGTCTTCCGCCACGGCCACCGCCACCGCCCCGAGAACCGGTGCATCATTCACCGAAAGGACAGAGATGTTCACCGTTTCCACGGAAGAGTCCAAAGTGCCATCGCTCACCTTGAACGTGATCCGATCGGGTCCGTTGTAGTTGAGATTCGGCGTATAAATCGAGCCTGCGTACACACCATTGGTAGGTGCAGAGACCACCGTCGCCGTCAACGGATCGCCGTCAGGATCCGTGCCGGTTAACGCAATCGTCACGGCGGTGTCTTCCAAGGTGCTCACCAATTGAGCCACCGCGATCGGGGCGTCATTCTCAGGAGCCAGGGTGAGGGTCACCACGGCCGCATTGGTTCCCGTGGGGGAGGAAAGCACACCATCGGAAACCGACACCCGGAAGGTCTTCGAGCCCGATTCATTCAAGCCCGGCTCATAGGTCAAGCTTCCCAGGCTGGCCACTGGAATGGCCTGATGGGCGGACACCGGAGCCCCGGACAATTTCAGCATGCCCGAGACTGGCAACGTCTCGATGGTGTAAGTCACCGCCGAGCGAACCGGGCTGTCCGGATTGCCGATGTTGTAGTTGGCTGAGAAGGCTCCCGCAGTGAAGCCCACCGTCGTGTCTTCGGTCCCTGATACGGCAATGGGCCCCTGGGTGGGAGCATCATTGACGGGGAGGACAACGACCTGAACTTCGTTGATGGGAGACGGAGTCGTGGTGTTTTGTCCACCATCGGCGGTGCCTCCGTCATCGGTCACCGAAACGAGGGTGATCTTCGCGTTGCCGTTGGCGTTGGTGGCCGGGGTAAAGGTCAAGACACCGCTGGCGTTGAAGGCCGGTTGCACCGAGAAAAGCGCCGCATTGTCGTTGGTCACCACAATGCTCAGAGCCTGACTGGACTCGTTGGCCGGCCCGGCGGTGAGGGTCGTGAAGACGATCGAATTAGTCTGGGCACCGCTGTCTTCCAGCACGGTGATTGCGGCGGGCGCGCGAAGGTCTTGCGAAGTATAGATCAGGCCGCCATCGGTCAACGCCGCCAAACTCCCGCCATCTGCAGAGGCACCTACGCCCAACCAGAGCCGGTCGCTGTCGCGGGCTGTCCAGTTCAGGCCAGAATCCGACGAGGTGTAGAGTTTGCCGCCGTAAGTACTGGCAACCAGTTCCGAGCCATCCGATGAGGACGCGATCGAAGACCAAAAGCGGGCACCGGAGGCCGCCTGCGCGGTCCAGTTAGTGCCACCATCGGCCGAGGTATGAATGAAACCGTTGACCTCAGCCGCCGCCAACTTGCGGCCATTGGCTGAAGATGCCACCGAGACCCAAAGCTGGTTGCCAGAGGTGCGCCGCACCCAGTTGGTACCCACATCGCTCGAGGTGTAGAGACCGCCGCCATAGACCGCGGCCACGAGATTGCTGCCACTGCCCGAAGAACCCACCGAATACCAAGGGCGATCACTGTCGCGCGCTGCCCAATTCACGCCAGCATCCACGCTGGTGTAGATTTTTCCACCGTACTCGGCCGCCACCAAATTCTGGCCGTCGGACGACGAAGCGACCGATGTCCAATTTCGGGGCGAAGCACTCGGCGTCCAGTTGACACCCGAATCCGTGGAAAGATAGATCGGACCGCCATCCACCGCCGCGACCCATTTTGAACCATCCGCCGAAGTGGCGATGGATTGCCAATTGCGATCCGTACCCACCGCGGACCAATTCAGGCCCCCGTCGGCGGACAAGTAGATTGAGCCACCATCCACGACAGCGCCCATCTTGGATCCATCGGCTGACAGGGCGATCGCCTGCCAATACTGGGATCCGGATCCACTGCGCGAAACCCAGTGGACACCAGCCGGGGTGTCCACGACCGGAATGATGGCCACCGGGGCATCGTTGACCGGCGCGATGGAAATGGAAACCGTCGCCGGTGCAGAATCACCCTCCGTGTCAGACACTTTGAAGGTGAAGCTGTCGACGCCGTTGGCGTTGGTGTTCGGCCGGTAAAAGAGGTTGGGGGCGGTACCCGTCAAAACGCCTTGGGTCGGTTGCGTCAGGATGCTGTAGGACACCGATCCCGCTCCGCTACCGGTGAGGACGAGAGGAACCGCCGCTGCGTCTTCCAACATGGAAACCGACTGAGGGGTAGCCGTGGCCGCATTCAGAACCGGCCCAGTGCCCAGCGCCAAGAGTGTTGAGGCCAGGAACGCCCACCGACTTCGCGAGATGAGGGTGGAGAGCGACCGACTCCCACCTCGGGGAGCAACGGGCAGATTTTGAGGCATCATACGATTTTCTTCCTTGTTTTGGTTCAAACGGACGGGAAAACGATCAGCATCCGTGGACACTGTGTTATCTGATTTGTTTGCTAGGAGATCATTCGTGATTTCAAAATATGTGTAATTAGTGAGATCCTTTACAGAGTTGTAAGCATTTTATCGTTCTTCTATATAAGGATTGAGAGCGTTTAAATTTTAATTGGTTTTAATATATGTATACATCATCGCGCAGGGTGGTGATTGTAAATCTAGACCGTGAATATCGCCCGATTGGGGCTCACCGATGCTTGGGATGGAGCCATTATGCTGAAGGAGGCGGGTTTTCACTGGACCTGATGGCTGTCACCGAGAGCGGGCGTGGGCTGAATGCAGGAGCCCATGATCACCCCCAAGCAACCAAGCCTGTCCCCGAGAACACTCGCTGAGACCCCAGTCAACGAGGAGACGATCGAAGGCGAAGAGACTTCCAGTGGGAATGGGCTCTAGCCAAGAGGGGTGCAATCGGGTAATCGTGGCGGTGAATGATCCCCAGTGCTCTATGGACAGGCTCAGCGTGGCGAGGCGTCGCGAGTTCCATCGCTCGGGTGATGCTCGGAGTCCTTCTCCTTTGGACCACAGCTCAGGCAGACCCGATCACCTTGCACACTCGCTGGCGGACTGGGTCCACGAACCTCTCTGCGGCCACGGCCCATGATGGCACGGTGACTTGGGAAGCCTCGCGGACCGCCGTGGTGGTGTGCGACATGTGGGACCAGCACCATTGCCCAGACGCCACCGAACGCGTCGGTGAAATGGCCCCGGCCATGAACGAGGTGCTGTTGGCGGCCCGAGCGAAAGGCATGCTCATTCTTCACTGCCCCAGCGACACCCTGAAGTTCTACCAAGATCACCCCGGCCGAAAGCTCGCCCAGGCGGCTCCCCCGGTGAAGACCGCCATCCCGTTGCAAGGCTGGTGTTCCCGAATGGACGACCGGGAGGCACCGCTGCCCATCGATGATTCCGACGGCGGTTGCGATGGATGCCCGGAATGCCCCGGCTATGGCGCGTGGACCCGGCAACACCCGGCGCTGGAGATCCGCGACGGAGATGCCATCACCGATTCGGCCGAGGCCTTCTACCTCATGCGCCAGCGGGGCATCACCAACGTCATCGTCATGGGTGTCCACATCAACATGTGCGTTCTCGGGCGGCCCTTCGCCATCCGTCAAATGGTTCAGCAAGGGCAGAATGTGGTGCTGATGCGCGACATGACCGACTCGATGTACAACCACCGAAAAGCCCCCTACGTGTCCCATTTCCGCGGTACCGAACTGGTGGTCGAGCACATCGAGCGCTTCTGGTGCCCAAGCATCACGCGGGCCGATTTCACGGGCAAACCACCCTTCCGTTTTGCCGGGGATGTGCCCAAGAAGATCGTCCTGCTCATCGGCGAAAACGAATACCAGACCTGGGAAACGCTGCCGGCCTTCGCGGCCGCTGAACTGTCGGGCCGCGGCTATCAAGTCAGCACCGTGATGGCCTCGCCCCGGGAAGGTGATCCCGATTTCACCGACATCGACCGGCTCCGAGACGCCGATTTGGTGGTGGTCAGCAC
>Ga0255138_1000127_pt1 | contig 21605 bp, 20 predicted proteins | sample Law_Colum_RepA_8_FD_188545 | JGI IMG/M metagenome (GOLD analysis project Ga0255138, IMG submission 188545) | Freshwater microbial communities from St. Lawrence River, New York, United States - Law_Colum_RepA_8d | ecosystem: Environmental > Aquatic > Freshwater > River | place: USA: New York... | reverse complement strand
ATCTATAGTAAGCTTGCTAGAGGCCGACTCTTTTGAATTGATTTTTTTCTTATATATATCTAATTGTCGCGCACTTGCGTCAGTGGCATCACAATATCTAGGCATCCAAAATCCGGGAATAATATCACTTCTATTTGGAAAGTACGACTCAAACAATTCTCTATAATACAATTGCTCTTTCGTCGTAGGCTGATTATTCGTATATTTCTTGCGAGATTCTTCGAACACTTCATCACTATACCTATTATTTAGTCTATTTTGAATAATTTCATACCAAGAATTGGTGTGTGAACTAACTCCATCACTAAAAGCTTCCTTTGTTCGCCACAATACATCATTTGGCAAAAGAGTGGGATCCATCGCAGCAATAGCACTACGAAGCAGATTTTTTTCGATTTGTTTATTATTTGTATGATTTCTCACAGCAATAGGCAAAGACAAATATGTATGAACGAATGTCCTATCTAAAAACGGCGTACGCGGTTCTAATCCATGACAAGAAATAGATCTATCACTTCGCAACACATCATAATATTGAATATTATCAATCAATCGCTTACATTCGTGGTCGAATTCAATATCACTTGGGCAATTATGAAAATACATGTATCCACCAGTTAATTCATCTGACCCGTCACCATTAAAAATCACCTTTGCGTCGCTATGCTCAGAAATATATTTAGCAACAAGATAATTACCGACACTGGCACGAACAGTTGTCGTATCGTAGCTCTCTATATTATAAATAACTTCGGGAATTGCTGAAAAGAATTCATGCTCGGTCAAAATAATCTCGGTATGCTTAGACTGGATATGTTTGGATACCATTCTAGCATATTCTAAATCAGAACCGCCAATCATACCAATACTATATGTTTGTAACTGATTTTTCGGTACATATTTAGATACCATAGCAGAGATCAAGCTACTATCCAATCCACCGGACAGTAAACAAGCCATGTTTCTCTCCATCGTAACAACACGCTTTCTTACCGATTCTAATAGGGTGTTATAAATAGTTTTGTATATATCTTTAGAATCATCCGGCCAAGAATAACGAACAACATTATGATTATAATTAAATGTATTATATGTGGTTTGTGGTCTCGTAAAATGAAAGGCTCCATTATTCAATGTAAATCGAAGAAAGGTACCGGCAGTAAAGTTGTGACAATCGTCGCACAGACCAGATACTTGTTTCAATAACGACGAAAATACAACATATTTATCACGGGTTTGACCGTAATATAATGGTCTAATTCCGAATGGATCTCGGGCAATATAGACGGTATTTATGTTTGAATCGTATAGAGCAAAGGCAAATTCACCGTCTAAATTTTGTACGGTATATTCAATACCATATCGCTTATATAGATGAATTATGCTTTCACAATCTGAATTAGTTTTGGGTGTGACATTTAATAATTTATAAATGCTTTTATAATTGTAGATTTCACCATTACAAATTAAATAGATTCCATCGATACAAATTGGTTGGTGAGAAATTTCATCCAAACCATTAATAGCTAGTCTGTGGAATCCGAATAAAACATTATCGGTAATGTTTTTAATTGTGGAAAACTCTGGACCGCGTGATTGAGCAGTATAAAAATGCTTCTCAATTGATGGATATAAACTAGAAAATAACTCTCGGTCTAAAAAATGAAACAGAGCAAAAATTCCACACATTGTATGTAAACTATAATAATATCTTTAGGTAATTTCCAAAAATAATATATTCGAGTAATATAATAATGGACAAGATGTATGGAGTTACAGATGGAGTATATATATGTAATCAAGGCCGAGTAGACGAATTGAATACTCGAATATCAGAAAGAAATATTCCGTCGAATGGTTTACAGCCACAATATAGTATACGACCGGCATCTACCAAATATGCTTATATGCCTATATTGGACCAATATAAGAAGGCGACTGTACCTTTAGAAACTTACACACCTTTCTCTACTTCAGCGATATTTAATCCCGGAAACGCACAAGCGCCATGGAGTGGATTTTCAAATAACATAAATGTAGAATCGCAATTGAGAAATCAATTTTTTGCCTTACAAAAATGCGAGCAATCTGTATATGTTCCTTCTTCTACGAGTGACTTGTATCAAACAAGGGTTGATTATACACCTCAACCGCAAACACACCCATTGTTGTTTGAGAAGCCAGATTTAGCGCCATTTAATCCAAATGTTAATAATTTAGGCAATAGCTTATTTAACAATCATACGAGATATCAATTGAAGAGTAGCAATGGTGATTTGTAAAAATACAAAATATATATTCATTGAAATATGTAAATGGACATTTCAATGAATGAAATAGATAATATTACACTCAGCTATTTTGCGAATAAATCACAATATACGAGTATTTTAAAAAAGACGGAAGAAAACAATGATAAAAAATTTATTAATGATAAAAAATTTTATAAAAAACGAGTATTAGACATGACAAAGCGATTATTTAGGGAGGAAGAAACGAATACGCAATTAATTGGGTTTTTCAATACTTATGTAAAATCATGTGTTAATTATTTGAAATTTTTAGATAAAAGTGATATAATTCAAGAAAAGTATGGCTCCATGAATGTAGATGAGAATCAAGAAAAAACGATTAGTGAAATAGATGCGAGTGGGGATGATATAGATATTGAAAACGTGGACTATAAAAATTGTGACTATTTATTTAGTAAACCAGAAGACGTGAAAAAGTTAAATTTAGATACGTTTGTAATAAAGACAGTTACCAATCCACCGCAAAAAATAATACCGAAGAGAGAAAATATCAATATAAAGACGAAAGAACACAAAACAAAGGGTATATTAAAAAAGAAAAATATAGATAATATTTATGAAGACACGACGAATGAAAATTAAAAAAACTAGAACAAAATCATATAATAAACGAATGAAAGGAGGATCGGTCAAAGGCGGGTCTAGTAATATCGCAAAAACAATGCGAACAATGCGAACAAAGGGAAAATCAAATTCGAATACAGAGAATTCGTCGTATATACCCGAAAATTGTAGTCCAAATCCCAATAAAAGTAGTTTCTCGTGTTATACGAGCGAATCGTTATTTAAGATGAAAGAATATTGGAATGCTAGACATGAACGGGATATGATATCTACGAATGATCCGAAAGAAATATGGAGTGAATTAAAAGAAAAAATGTCAAATAGTTGTGATAGAGAATCGTGTTGGCTAAGAAGCAAATTTATGGAAGGTAATGTAGACAAGGAACTATTAAACTATACATTTGCCCCAAAATCACCAGATGATTGGAAGCGAAAACCAAACGAATGGTTAAGTAGTTTAGATATAGAAGCAGTTATGAAGCAATATGAGAAATTCTACAAGTGTTTTGAGTTTTTGGGCCCATCGCCAATCGACTATGATGTAAAAAAACTATACGGTGAATGTGTTTGGGAGGAATTATGTAATTTAAATTTAAGCGATATGATTAAGCGAAATAAAAATAAGATTGGTATTATTTTAAACACGGATCCACATGATAAGGATGGTGAGCATTGGATATCAATGTTTGTGAATATAAAGAAAAAATTAATAGTTTATTTCGATAGCAATGGTGATACCCCACCTAAACAAGTGACAAAATTAATAAATATGATTAAAACACAAGGAAAACAATTGGGGATTGACTTTGAAGTACATTTGAACGAAATAGAACATCAGAAAACGGATTCAGAATGTGGTATGTACTGTTTATACTTTATAGTTCAAATGTTAAAAGATAAGGAATTGAAATACTTTTTAAAACACGAAATTCCAGATGAAGAGGTATTTGAACTAAGAGATAAATATTTCAATAAGGAATAAATATTTCAATAAGGAATAAATATTTCAATAAGGAATAAATATTTCAATACAAAATAAGAATATAAATATATGTATTATTATTACTTTATGGAGTTTATAAGTAATAATAATAAAGGATTAATTTGGGGGTTATTACAAGAAAGCAATGTATTTGATGGAATAGAAAATGAAAACTTTGCTAGAATTCAAACAATATTTGAAGATACAATTAGTAATGTTCACAGAAGCAATACGAATTTATCATTATTGGAAAAAAATAAATTAGCTATGAATACATTAATAAAAAAAATAAATGATGAAAAATCAAAGCCTAAAAAATCAATTCAGATGGTTTATCGTGCGGAAGATATACATAATAAAAGAGAGCAAGAGTTTAATGTGAAATTGAAAGAACAACAAGACAATTTAAATAAGATGATAAACCCTACAAAACCTAAAGCAATGAGTTTTAGTGATGAAACTATTAATGAGGATAAACCAATTGGAGATGACATGGATCGGTTAATCGCAGAACGGTTGGCAACTAGAGAACGTGAATTAGAAATACCTCAAATTACAAAAGAGACCGAGCAGTGGTTAAATAATAATCGTGAAGTAAAATTAAAGATAGAAAATAAATCTGTTTCTTTTAATGAAAGCGTAACTAATATACCGAAACTAGTCGATAGAAATATAGAACTAGTAGTTGACAATATAACAGAAAATAGAGTTAGTAATATGACAGAGAATAGAGTTAATAGTATTGTTGAGAATAAGATCGAAAATAGCATATTTAATAAACTAAAACGGAAGCAAGAAGTGCAACCAATCCAAGTACAATCATCTGGTGTCGGACTAAACATAGAACAAGAAATACATGCGTTGAGAGAAAATCAAAATAAATTAATGGATATGTGTACTCAAATATTGGATATATTACAAAATATGAAATCAAATTGAAATTTCTGTGTAAAATAAAATATCATATAAATATATAAATTATATATATTCATACTCATATGACAAGTAAAAAAAATAGAAGCAATAGTATAGATATGGAATTTGATATAGAATTTAATATAGAATTCAATGTGGAAAGTAAAACTAGAAATAGGACTAGAACAAGTAGCGGAGAAAAGAGAAGAAGTAACAGTATCGGTTCTAGAAGTATGAGTATAGGTAGCGTAGAATCTATCACATTAAACGATGATATTGATAATATAGATGATATTGATGACAAAATAGATAATATATATAATGAATTAGTATCTAAAACAAATAAGACAAGGCCAAAGACAAATAAAACATCAGATTTATATGTAAATAAAGACATGAATAGAAGAAAAAGAGATGTTTATTTTGATAAAGATGGTCTAATGAAAGAACCGTCACCGAAAATATCTTATTTTGCCCAGATTATGCTTCCGGATAATTGGGTTAAATCAACAAAGAAATGATCAACATAGACGATCGATTGTAAAAATAAATAAATTAAATTTAAATTATTTATTTTTATTTGATGCTAGCTAGGTAGCTATATCTAGGTATTGTATTTTACATTATTGAATACAAAATTACACCGCTATAAATTTAAATTTGCCATCTTCTTTCTTGACTAATTTACCAATTAATACCGGTTCTCCGCCAAATTCAGCCGCATCATGATAGCTTTGTAAATCATATATATCATTTGTCTTCGGATTTCTAGCAAATTTCTTTTTAATTCCATCAATCATCATATTGAATTCATCCGCTTTCCATATAGTTTCTCCTTTATTGCGATCAGTTACAGTATCCAATTCTTCATTCGAAATAGACGGTTTATAAGAAAACGACGATGGACTTGCTTTTCCAAAAGAAAAGCATTTGACCGCATCCTTTGTACCCGGTCTATTATATACAGCGCAATCCATGGATGCCTCTTTTACTGATGTCAATAACTGATTGCTGATTCTCTCTTTAATGGTAGATATTTCATACAATGTTTCATCACTGGTTACTGGAACGGCGTCGTCAAATTTACTTACATCGTTTAATTTTAATTCAATTGCTCCGTCACCAGACATTTGCTCCTTTGTAAATGTCATCAAATACAAAAATACATTTACTGTTCTCAAATCCGGAGGTAATTCTTGATGACTACATATTCTTCGAGCTCTGCCGATTACTTGTTCAATACGAACTGGGTGCCAATACGGTTCAATGATATGAACATATCGCGTATTTTTTAGGGAAATTCCCTCAGCACCAGAGGCAGTAATCATGAGAACCTTTATAATTTCACCATACAAGTTATTGCTTGAAATACGCGATATTTCACTAGTAATTGTATCTGGTACAGACGACCAATTTCCATTATAAATATTTCTTATAATTTCCTTTTCTTCATCGGTCTCGGTTCCAGTATACAGAGCATAAGTAGGCATTCCTCGTTTATCTTCGGGTATAGCAAACCGCCAAATATCGGCTTCATCCTTTTTAATTTTAAATTGAGTAAAACCGTTCGCATCCAATATCAATTTCAATACACCAATTCCTTCTATGGTTCTAAACTGTGTATAAATCAAATGTAATCCGCGAAAGTCTGGATCTTTCAAGTTATCCAATACATGTAAAAATTTGGGGCTATAAGTTTCCAACCCTTTGGGAGTCAAGTATTTGGCAGCATTATCTTTTAAATAGGTCATTTCGGTTTGAATTCTGGCAGCATATGTTGAATCCATTTCATTTTTAAGTTCACTTTCTAATAAATCGATATCATCTGCGCCATAAAGACCATCTGGATTGTCAAGGCGATCTTTAACTGTGATGGCATCTAAAATATCTTCGTCGGCAGCACCTTTTAAAGCAGTTTCAATGTCCTCCCCTTCTTTTGGCATAGGACGACGATTTTCTGGGAAAACAAAATTACAAAATGCTCGCGAAAAGATACGATAGGAAGATACGGTATCCTTATACACATCAGTGGCAACTTGTTTTAGTTTTTTCTTCGCAGCCGCCTTAGCAATTTTTCTTTCTTGAATTCGCGCTTGTTCATAAACACCGAATTGAAAATCGCTCATAGGAATTTTAATAACTTTAAAATCAGTATCTTTGTTGAATTCTGGCATAAGTTGTTCTTGCGCACTTCGGAAGTAAGAAGTGAGACCTAAAATGCGTCGCTTAAATAAATTGTTGTTTTTAATATTACCCGTAGTTGGGTCTATAAATCGATTTTGAAAAAGTTCCAAATTATCTTCTAGCGCCTTAAATGTTTCAACTTGAATGCTAGTAGAAATAACATCAATTTCATTTCTATTTAAAATAGAAGTAATCATTCTAACAAAATCAGCATCGCTTACTTCACCTCTGTTTTCACCTTCAATATCACCAGCTGCGGCGCCGGCACCCTTGGATTTCGTGGTAGATACACCTTTATACATGCCATCTTTATGAATATTAATAAAGCCAAATGGATTGCGAGTGACAGTAAGTAATTTGGAAGAAGGCTTATAATCTAAGTAGTCCAATATATTATATTGATCAAATACTTTCAATAATTCTTCTTTGTTTACCTTGCGTGAACTCTTAATATTTAGTGGGAATGTCCATGTTTTAATGTAACCGCGTAAAATATTGAATAAAATAGCAATCTCATTAGGATAGTTGATCATGGGTGTTCCGGTCAATAGAACGATTTTACAATTTTGCGCCGATAGTAAATATTCGTATAATCGCATAGAAATGGATTCGGGTCGTTTCATTTTATTTACGATACGACTGACAAAATTATGCGCCTCATCGACAATAATGACTTTATCGTCAAATGGATTGATGGAGTAATCACGCGTCAAATCTTTTAAGTGGCTATTTCGTAAACCGTTATAGTTAATAAATTTATAACGATAAGTAATCATTTCATTTATTTGTAAATCGAGACTTTTCTTTTGCACGGTAGACAACTCATTGTAATTGGTCGGCTTTTTCACATTAACTAGCCAAGCACCTCCATTTTTTGTAATAAAATCGGTTGTGATATTTAAAATTTTAGACAAGGCGTTTATAATGTCAGTGTTTTCCTTTTCTGTTTTGCCTACAGTTGCACTAACTTTGCCAACCTTGCCAACTTCAATAAATTCCCAATACTGATTTTTTTTGTAAATAGTGTCACCGCAATTTTTCAATTCTTGTAAATAGTTCATTCTTAGCGATGCTGGTGTCATGACTATAACTTGTTTGTTCGTTTTCATACCTTCAGCGATAGCAATAGAACTACATGTTTTACCACTACCTAAACCATGGTACAAAAGCAAACCTCTATATGGGGTATATATATTCAAGTAATCTCTTACTACTTTTTGATGCGTTAATAGTGCGAACTGTGCGTCGTCTGGTCGATCACAACTGATTGTTGACTCCATTTTATCCATTTCTTCCTTGTATGGTCTAAATAAAGCATTAATATAGTTAATGAAAATCTCTCGATTGTTCATGTAATAAGCGTTTGCTTTCAATAGAACCTTGCTTTCTTTAGGAGGTAATCGGTTGATAATTTTAGCATCTCCGATTAATTGTTCCATATCAATATCATCTGCGATAACATCCATCTTTGGTTTGGGTGTGCGTCTAACATCGGGTTCTTTCGCTTCACCGGGTTCCTTTTCAACATCAAGTTTCAATTTTTTAGTCAATTTTTTAACCTTTTTTGGTGGAGCCATTGAAATAGGTGCTGGAATGACCTCTTCTGGTATTTTCGTAGAGACAGTCACATTAAGTTTTTTAAGAAAATCCGCTCTATTGATTAATTTATCCTTTGTTTTATCAATTAATGTAGTCTGAATTTCAACCTTTTCTTCTCGAGCTGGTTCTACAATTTTAACTTTTATTTGTTCTATTTTTGTTGGTACTGGTTTTACTTTTAATCTTTCTAAAACACTTGTAGACATCTTATATTAAATAAAGACATAAAAAAACAGTAATATACATATAATTTTATATATTTTGGTTTATTGTTATATTTCGGTTTATTGGTCTATATTGTATAGGCTTATATTTGTTTATCATAACTTATTCCAACAATTTAAGCGTCTCTTCACAAGCCATTTGTTCTGCCTTGCGTTTAATTTTATGTACTCCACTTCCCAAAAATACAAAGATTTTTCCATCCAGTTCTAATTGTTTATGAATGTTTTCAAAGGAGCCGAATGTCTTAAAATGAGCCGCATCTTCTTTTCTAACCGCGTGAATCTTTTGTCCTAAACACAAATATACGCCCATTTCGTAGCCAATTTCATCATTGTGATTAATTTCAATATAATGAGGCGTATCTTGAAACTTCTTTTGAATTTTGACTTGTAGAATATTTTTGTAGTTATCATCGTCTTGAATTAATTTCACCCAATCGATATGCTTCTCAAATACATTTTCTACGAAAATTTGAGCCATTTGAAAGCCAGGACCGGTTACAAAGACATTTTTAAACCACCCTTCTTCATCGTTTACATCGATCTTATTAAAATCTAAGAAAAGCGCCCCTAGAAATGCTTCAAATAAACAACCCAATTTCTTTAAATTCGTTCTTGTCTTCTTTTCCTCTGCGTGTTTTGAAATAATATAATATTTATGTAAACCCATTTCCAATGCTAATTTACCAATGGCTTCATTTTTAACAACAGCAATTTTTTTTTCTGTCATGAAACCTTCATTCTCTTTAGGAAATCTGCGATATAAATAATATTTAGTAATACATTCTAAAACACCGTCCCCCAAAAATTCTAAACGTTCATTCGATTTAGTATGAAGTGGTAGACAGTCAACCGGTTGTTCGGTAATGGTAATTTTTTCTTGAATATTGTAAAGTTGTGGTCTCTTAGTATAAGATTTATGAATAAAGGCCCGACTATAAAGGGCGAGATTATGGACCTTTCCAGGGACACCATATTTAGTTAGAATAGATTGAACTTGGCTCAATGTAATCTCAACATTGTTTGAATTATACGGATTAAAAACTAGACCCTCGTCTGTTTTAATTATATCGTCGTCATGAGAAATTTTAAATTCCGACATTGTGGCTATAAAGAGTATACGGGTTTAGTATTTAGGTTATTTCGTTTAATAATGAAAAAGTAAAAAAAAAATATTTAGTGATTATATAAATGGTAGGATATATGCAAGGAAGTAAAAAGGCGAGGTACACACCTTCAATCTCAAATCAGACATCTATTTTTGGAATTATGGGTGGTCTTGCTCCCCGTGTTGGTATTCACGATTATGCTGTCTACAGACACGTACAAATTAAGGGTAGCAAGGGATTACCCCAGATAAACAATCTTACACCCGCACAACAACAAGCTTATATGGCACAAAATAACTTGCTTTCTGTCAACCCTCTCAAGTCTGGTGGTGTAGGAAAGAAGGTTTTAATGTTCCATTAAAATCATATTTAATTGAATCGTTTTGTATTCACTCAAATCATATTTAATCGAATCATATTTTGATATGTAATCATAATATATTATCTAATCGTATAGTATATTATGCCTCAACGAAATGGATATAGAAGCAGCAGAGGGCGTTCAGCAGTAGCTAGAAGAGTCGCATTTGGTGGAGCCAGTTCGACAAACGGAATTATGCCAGCTGTATTTGTAACAACAACAACCGGACAAGTAGTCCGAACTAGTTTTTTTGGCGGACCTAAGAAAGGTGGCGCTGCTCCAAGTGCGACTGGATTTATGGTAGCTAGTTCATCTAGCCAAGCATTTAATGCCGCAGCACCAGCTTTAAGACCTAATTTCCTATTTAATTTTAGACAGAACAGTGCCTTAGGATACCCTGGTTCTGGAGGACCTTTATTGTAAATAATAATATATTTTACATTATATCTACTAATTTATATTATAAATATAATGTATATTCATGTCAATTGAAGGCAAAGATTCAAAGGACTATAGTACTACTTCAATTAAAGATGTTTTATCACCAGATAAAACACCAACATTAACATCTGATACTGCTTTAGCATTTGCTCTTGAGATGGGACTGGATGGCAAAAATAAAGTTAACAAGTTAATTAAATTATATCATGACACCCAAATAGAACTTATGATTGTAATGTGTTTACATGTCAGACCTACGACAGATAATAAAATGACTATTGTTGATATAGATATATTACAAACTTTAATAGAAACACATTCTATAAAGTTAGAGCTTATAAAAACAGAGTTAAAACAAACAGCCGTGAATACCTTTATATTCAATATGTTAATGAAAAATATTTTTGGTACCGCTAATATAGAAGAACTCACCTCAGAACAGTATAAAGATGTAACAGAATTGTTAAAAGGAGGTACAAATAATATTGTCCAGACTGGTGGAGCAAACACATTTCAGATATTATTATTAATAGCTGTTTTAATGACATTCGTAAATGCCATGGTTACCAATACAAAAGCATGTTCGGATGATAGAAGCGAATGTATCAATGCTATCGAAAAAACAGACGTTAATGCGTTAGTTGTACAACTTACTGATAGTGATAGTGGTAGTAATGCGCTAGTTGAACGCCAATCAGACGATTATGCCCAGCTTGGTATAACGAGAGAAGAAGCTATTATGCGGATTCTAGTACCACGAATAGAACAACAACCTAGTACTCAAACAGATATCCAAGCTGCTGCTACGTTTAAAAAATTGCTACTTACAACACCAATTGGTACAGAGATAGGAAGTACGTTACCAGTAGAATTAAAAAGAAGTGACTTATCATATCTACGAGCTTTGAGAGAAGAATCTACCCATGTGGGTACTTATAATGTGAAAAATAATCGCGCGGCAAGTATAATTGAAACTATTTTAAAAATGGCAGATACATACAATAAACCAACTACAGTTGATGCTAAAGCTAAAACAGACGCTGATACGACAGATTCAAGTACAGCAAATATTAAATCACTTATCGGTATACAAAATAAGGCGGGAGATCAGTTTGAATCTTTACTAACAATATTATCTCGAAATCGGGATATAGAAACCGTATCGGATGTAAATAGTAAATTAGAAACTCATCTTAAGTCTAATATGATTGATGGTGATATTAAATTCTTAAATAGTGTAATCAATGAAGTTGGGCTTAGGTATGATGCTTCTATTAGAAATCTTGCGGAACAAATAGAAGCTGTCGTAAAGAATTGTGATAGTATTATAACAGATCTTAATAAAAATCTAATAGAATTTGTTGATGGATATTTTAATTCGTTAGATAAGAATACAGACGCTAACATATACATAGATATGTTAGTGAAATATTCAGTATCGGTAACAAATCCAGGTAGTCAAATTGTGAATGATGTAAAGAGTTTACAGTATCTTATGTATGAAATAGAGGGAATGGAGACTTCATTTGCTAATGTAAATGCTACTACCATTGATAATCTAGGTATAACTGTAAATTTAACTAATGTACAACCACAAAGTACACAAGAATTGGTAGTCCAAGATAACATACAGCGACCAAGTGAAAAGTCAAGTAAATATCCGTTCGAGGTAACTGTAAAAAGAGATGGTTTAAGTGAAAAGGAATTATCTCAAATTAATAAAATGTTTATTACTATGCAATATAATAACGCTAATATTGATACATTTAATGCCGACTGGAATAATTTTAACTCTGAATTGAGTGATATTGATACGGTCATTAATGATTCTAATGATGGTATTAAAAAAATAGATGATAATAACATAATTACTAAATATAATGACGCTAAAAAAGAATACTCGAAATTATGGACTCTCAAAACACCAACTGATGCCGAAATCACAGAGTATCTAGATTCTGGTAAATCGAAAATATCAGCAGATGATATCGCTGATTGGAAATCAATGGTTACGACTATGTCCGAATTAAATACTGAAAAACAACAGTTGACTCAGCGTCTAAATGACGCCAATGGTCGCCGAAGCAATATTGTGTCTGATATACATAAATTACAAACAGAATCAGTACCAGATTATCTTATTTATATTATGAGAGGTTTGTATAAAAATATTCAAGAGGCTACAACGGGTGCTAAAGATACATTGAAACGCGCATTGGCTAACCGTTTTAAGTTTTTACATGGACTTGATAGAGTGTCATTAAAACAAGGCGACTTTAAAATAATAAGTACAAAATATAAAACATATGAAGAGGTTGATGGTAAATTTGAATTGAATAGTCAAATAGAAATATCTACTAGAATGGATGATATTCGTGTTCATTTGGCTAAACTAGCGTTTCTAGAAAACTTTTACAAGGCAGCAATAGCTGATATGACAAAAACTAGTGAATTAGCTGGTAATACAGATTCATGGGCTAAATCTCTGAAAAAGAAAGTATGGGGTGAATCTGCTCAAGAAGCTGTAAAAAATATTAAGACAAAAATTACTATACTCAAACTTGAAGAATATAAGACTACAACCATGAAAGATTCATTGAGCACATTAGAGACAACTATGGCTGACATACAAGTTACTAAAGAATCTTCTGGAATAGATTTAGCAAAAATAGTCAATGATTTAACAGAAATAAAGTCTAAAGTTCAAGCAACACGTGATTTAAAAGATACGGATGGTGACGTAAATGCTGAATTTGAACGTTTATATCTAAAAATACACGATGAAAATAGTTGGTTCAATCTTTCTATATTAGCTGATTTAGCTAGTCGTACTGGAATCCATACTTTTATGGATAATCTAAGACAGGGTATACAATTCTTTAAAGATAATGGTATAATAATTGGGGGTGTAGGTGGTGTATGTTTATTAGGTATTTTAAGTATGACCCCACTAGGTACAACCGTAAAGGAAATTACAACACGAATAGTGATACCTACGACTATAATTGGTAGTAAATTAGGTGCTGGATACGTTTTAGTAAGTCTTACGCGTGCTTATACTGATGCTGGTATGGTAGCTACTATGTATGAGCTGTCTACATTTTTGACAACGTTGAGAATTCCCAGATATAAGGGTTTAGCTGATATAAATGAGGTAGCATTTAATGCTTCCTATAAATTGGCAATGGAAAATATACCAAATATATTAAAAAGCGAGGGTGTAAGAAGCTTATCTTCGTTATCAGTGAATACTACGTCTGTTAAAAATATTCCTGGTATTGTAGATAATTTTAATAATATAGTTGCTGTATATCAATTACGGTCTGATCTGGTAACATTAGGTTATATCATAGGAGCAATTACATTATATCTAGCTTATGATAAGTTTGGAAATATAAAATGTTGGTGGGGAAAAACTGAAGCACCAGCACTAGCACCAGCACCCGTAGCACCAGCACCCGTAGCACTAGCACCAGCACCCGTAGCACCAGCACCCGTAGCACCACCAGCAGCACTAGCACCAGCAGCAGCACCAGCACCCGTAGCACCAGCAGTAGCACAAAGAGTAGCACCAGCAGTAGCACAAAGAGTAGCACCAGCAGTAGCACAAAGAGTAGCACCAGCGGTAGTAGAAGAAGAAGAAGAAGAAGAAGGAGCACTAGACCTAGGGCTACCAGACGGAGAAGAGTTTATAGGAGATGATATGGAAGGTGGTGAAAAAAAAATGAAACGATCTTATGGTACAAAGAAAACGAAATCTAAGAAAACGAAATCGAAGAAAACAAAAACAAAGAAAATGAAATCAAAGAAAATACATAATAAAAAGAAGGGTGTTCATAAGACTAAAAAAGGCGGACGTAATAAAATTATCAAACCAGTAAAAATACATAAAAAGTCAATGCGAAGTGTAAAGAAATGATAGGTAAAATAAATAGTATATGATAAGCAATTAAACATAAGTAATGTAATATAATTAATTATGTTTATCAAAATAGATTACAGAGAAAATGATTTATTGACTACGATGAATTTGCTATTCAAAGAACATAGCCATGAAATACAGATGGAAAATTTGGCAATTGGTGATATTATTCTTTTAAATGAAGATCAAAAAGAAAAAATCATTTTTGAAAGAAAATCTCTCTACGATTTGGCAGCAAGTATAAAAGATGGTAGATATGCCGAACAATCATATAGGCTCAGTGAATGCTCAACTCATAATCATAATATTGTTTATATTATTGAGGGAGACCTAGAGAGATATAATCCAACAAAAGGGCGCATGGATAAAAAAACGCTTTATTCCGCATTAATTACCTTGAATTATTTTAAAGGGTTTTCAGTATTGCGAACAAAAAATATTAATGAAACATGTGAACTTATTATAAATTTTGCTGACAAATTAGCAAAGGAACCGAAAAAGACTAGCTATTATGATGAAAATAAGGTAGAAAAAAAGGTAAATTACTGTGAAGTCATGAAAAAACAAAAAAAGAATAATATTACATCGGAAAATATAGGAGAAATTATGTTATCAACCATACCGGGTGTAAGTAGTAAAAGTGCGATTTCAATCATGAAAGAATTCAAGACGGTACGCAATTTATTGGCAGAATTAGAGAACGACGAAAAATGTTTGGACAATTTTAAAATAACATGTGAAAGTGGCCAAACGAGAAAAATAAGTAAAACATGTATTGAAAACATTAAACATTTTATTTTTAGACCAAGTAATAGCGCAGTTGAAAATAATGTTATATTGATAGAATCTGATTAAGTTGCGCGAATATTGATTGACTCGAAAGAAAAATCTAAAAAACCAAAAATCAATTTTTAATCATCTTCCTTTCTTTCTCTGAAATAATTCATTATATCTTCTTTGAAATCAAACGGAAAAGTTTCTGTTGGAATTAATATGCCTTGCTTATCATAAGTTAGATGTTCAATCGGAGAATAATTATGTTTCATTAATAATTTCCATCGTTCGGTATACTGACGATTCTTTTTGGAACCATGGTAATAATGTCTTATAACACCTGGAACATAACCTAAACGCAACTTACTTGCTTTTAATTGATATTCTAACATACTATTATTGTAATCATCACTATAATTAATATTATTCATGGATTCAGCTTTATTAATAAACGCCAAAGCCATTATGCTATCTCCAGAACCCAATATACCTTTATCATATATACCGCCAATTTTGTCGTACGCTTTCTTTGTAATTGCCCAAGCATATCCGGGATGCCAATAATCTTGTCCTTTCGTTGTGAATTTTTTTTCCTTGTTGAAACTATACCCAAAACTATTAAAAATATTTAAATTTGTATTTTCATTACTCATATCTACACAATGACTAAATAATTGGACAACATCTTTACAACCATTTAATATTTTCAATGTGTCCAATGCCCAAGAATTATTTTCAAATTCAACATCGGCATCTACCCAAGCAAAAGCTTTATAATTCGATGGTAATAAATATTTAACTGCTAAATTTATCATGTTTTCTTTATGCCATATCGGAACATCTGTTTTTACTTGTAAATGATTTTTGTTTTTTTTATTAGTAACAATAAATTTTTGGTTTTCATATATCATTTCAACAATAAATAAGTTTACATGTTCTTCTTCCTCTTCTATTCTTTTAACAAATTCCTTAAGTAATATATATCGCTTAGCGTATAAGCAAGGATTAGAAATTACAATTATCACATTTAATTTTTCTTCAATTGGGTCGTTGTTAGCAATAGCTAATTTAATTTCATTTACTTTATAGTTAATATTATCTATTTCAATTCCATTAATTACGGTCATAATATATATAGTTATATAATATATATATTATAGATGGACGAATTGTATACATATTTAGGGTACTTATTGATAGCTATTTTAATACATTTAATTTTGAAAACTATTTATGAGAGAAGTTCGGTATCAAAAGAAGGGTTCATGGGATTATTTACAAAAATGACGGGTGAGAAAGGCACAAAGTCATCAGATACTGATATTGACCTTGTTAAAAATATAGAGGAAAACATAAAAAATATTCAAGACGCAACTAACAAGTCGATTGAAATGATGAATTTGACAAAAACTAGAAAATATTGGGAAGACTTGATCATAGCAATGGAAGATAGAATTAATTCGGCCTCCTTACAATCGGTTGAAACAATTGCGTCAATGATTAAAACTGATGAAGAAAATGAAAAGGTAATAAAAATCATTGAGAATTTGAATGAACTCAATAAATACCGAGATACATTGAAAGAAAATATGAAATATCTTGATGGATTGAAGTAATGTCCCATTGAAAATTTATGGCACTATAAAATATAATAAAAAAGTATAAATATGTTTTTATTATATAGAGTATCAGTGTGAAAATGAATAATAGAAAATATACTTTCTCTCCTCCGTATAATCGAGATAGTCGTTTAATTATACGTCCATTATTTACTACAACGCATGAAATTACCTACCCTTATCATAATCGTGGTAGGTATAATCGTATAAAATCACGATATAAACAGCAACCGCCCTTTATTAAACATCGCAATACAATTGTTTAACAACAATGTAAATTGAATTAGATCTTTAGTCTATGCTGGCTTCATATACACTTCTTCTCCCTTGTAATATCCAGCATTAATCGCTCCATCTGTAAATGCCTTTCCACCCCAATTGACATCCATGGCGTTTGTACTCAATTTACCCTTACCTTCTTGCTGATTGAACATTTTGTCTAAAGGTGTAAATTCTCCTTGGTGTAAATTAATAGGGTCATAACCGGGGTATGAATTAAAATTATATGGATCATCGTCACGACCAGCATCTAATAATTTTGTCTCTGGTGCTTCTTGTCTGAATTCTTGAACGGATTCTTGAACGGATAAAGGAATCGCGTGTGAATCCGTGCCATATGTTAATACGGGTGGAAGACCACCTTGAACATCCATTGGACTTGGTCTAAATTTGTAAACTGGTTTACCTTGAGTATCGTATGCTTGTTGTAAAAATAAAATAGGGCATTTAATATTTTTACTTCGTTGCCAATCTAAGAATTCTACATATTCTTCTAAATTATTAAACTTGATTGGGTTTACACCAGGTATTTTAGCCATTCTTGAATTATGTAAATATAGTTCACTGCCTTTTTGAATCAAAATATTAGGGCAACTATTTTTATTTACATCAAACCCTTCAACAATATCTTTTGATGTGTATCTAGAGTTAAAATATAATCCTAATATGAAAACAATGAAGATTAATAACAACTTTAACATATATATTATACTTTAGAAAAAGTATATTTGTATTTTTTGATATACGGCTTTTTAAAAGTATAATATATATTTTTGATATACGGCTTTCTAAAAGTATAATATATATTTTTGATATACTTTTTCTAAAAGTATACTATATATGCGTATTTTGTATGTCAATGGAAAAAATGCGCGAGAGTTTGACAAGGAAAATAAGAAACATAACGTGTTTGCCAAATATTTTAGTCCAACATGCCCAGCATGTGTAGCTATGGAAGATGTATGGGATAATACTTGTAAAGAAGTTAATGAAAAATATGATACAGATATGATTATGGCGCAAATTGATCCGGATGGTATGGATGAATTAAAAAATATGAAAACACATAGTGATGTTGCGTATGTACCGTCATTACTTGTTTTAAAAAATGGAAAAAAAATAAAAGAGTATGAAGGTCCTAAAGAGAAGAATAAGATAATAGAATTTTTGCTAGAGAATGGATTGATCAAGTCTAAGGTAAATATGAATGGAGGTGCTAAATCTAGAAAGCACAAGACCACATCTAGAAAATACAAGACCGCATCTAAAAAGCACAAGACCGCATCTAAAAAGCACAAGACCGTATCTAGAAAGCATAAAAAATCTTCTAAAAAAAGAAAACATAGAAAGAATTAAAATAAGAATTAAAATTGAAATATTTTATAAGTAATATAATAATAATATAAGAATAATTAAATATGTCAAACCTAGAGGAGTTCAGTTTTGTTAAAAATGAAGAGTGGTTAAAACCGTTTTTAACAAAATTAAAAGAGCATAATAAGGATAAATCAACACCACTCACATTTCAAGACGCAATTAATTTTGCCATATATAATGTTGATGCGGTCTTTCGTAGCTGTTGTTGTTTATTACCATCAACGAGTAATACTATGTGGAAGGTATGTCTGGCAAAAGAATATCAAAATCAAAATATAGATACCAATTGTAGAATAAGTAAGGGATTTGGAAACAGATATGTACCATATATGAAAAAATTTAACCCGAAATTTAGGGAAGAAAAATACAAGGAAGTTTTATTAATAGCAGAACAAAGTTATAATTATTTATATTATTGTAATGAGCTTGAAACCGTATTAACAACTCCATTGAGCGATTATACCAGATTTTGTACGCGCACAGACACGAATATGTTGGATGATATATTTATATTGAATTTTAGGTTTATACAGACACAATATGGACATAGTAGTGTGGAGGCAATCTTACTTACATACAACTTAAACAATCACGGATTACAAATACAAAACATAAATTAGTTTGGTTAGAAATATAGTTTATATCATTTTCATCTTTAATTAGAAATTTCCTTATTCATATCTGCTTCATCTACATGTTGTTCAACTGGAACAACGGTATTTTTTATCTTATAGTAACCAACAACTTTATAATAGCTAACAAATAATGTTGCCAAAATCGTCACGATACTATTAAGAGACACTAGCCCACTGTCAACCTCTATTCCATACAATATCCATAAAAAATTGTATAAAACACGCAGACTTAAAAACCATACATCAAAATCATTTGCCGATTTTGTTTTGTATGTACGCACCATTTGTGGTATGTTATAAATTAAATTGACTATATTGGCAATTATAAGTAATAAATTTTCATATGATAAGTCTGCCATGTTACGATATAATACATAAGATAACATTTAATATTGTATCTTATATATTATAATAAGTCTACCATCTTGCTAGTGTGTAGGTAAGATAAGAAAGATAAGAAACTTTGTAGTGAATTACAACAACGCGTATTTTACACATTTGGACATTTAAAACGCCGATTTTATAATTAATTTTATATATCCTTATATATTTATTTAAAAATTGAAGTAGTTTACTTAAATATATAAGTATCACTACTAAAAATGACTCACGGATATTTATATTGCTTTTCAAATGATTCAATGCCTAGTATTCTTAAAGTTGGTATGACTGAACGAACACCAGATATAAGATTAAATGAAGCGAATAGTTCTGATACTTGGAGACCTCCAACTCCGTATAAAATTGAGTTCGCAAAAAAAGTGTTAAATCCCAAACAAAAAGAAGCAACGCTCCATACACTGCTTTCACAATATACAAACCGAATTAATCCTAAACGTGAGTTCTTTCGTGTTTCACCAGAAGAAGTAAGGACATTCTTTGACCTAATAGATGGCGATTTATGGGTTAAACAACCAGAAGAAGAAGAAGAAGAAACAGAAGAAGAAACAGAAGAAGAAGAAGAAGAAGAAGAAGCAACAAATGTCATTAAAAAAGGTTCGCGCGATATGAGTAAATGTTTTACACATGGACAGCCCATACGCCATACTATTGGCATTAATAAAACTTGGATTGGTATATACGATTCTTCAAAGAATGGAATTATTTGTGATACAAAATTTTATAAAACATTAAGTGGATTTGCCAAAACGCATTATAGTATAGATAGAAAAGACAGAGTCAACTCAGCAAATGGATGGAAGGAGTGTGAATGCGAAGTAAATGGAGAATGGATTTCCACATTTAATCTTTAATTAAAAAGTGCTTTTATAAAAACAAAATAAAAATGGCTTAGGCTGTTTTTTATTGGCGTTTTAAATGAGAAAAGGTGTAAATTCCGATTATCTATAATTATGTACAATTTTCTTTTGAAAAACCAATAACAGCACACGCTATTCTTTTACCGGCGTTGCCAGTTTTTAAACTTTCAGCATTTCCACCTTTTCCACAATCGTCTTCATCTTCGTGAATAATCAACCCCCTACCAATAATATTACACTTAGTTCCTCTAAGTTTAATAACATTATCATAAAATGTGTATTTTGCTTCACCTTTATTATTTGTTTTTATATTACCTAAATCGCCGACATGCCTTTTACTCATACCGGGACACCCATGAGTATTTCCATACGGATTAAAATGTGCGCACATGCTAGTACATTTATCAGATAAATCACCGGCTTCATGAACATGAAAACCATGTAAAGAATTAGGAATTAATTCAGTAATATTTAAATCTATTTTTACCCGATTATTAGTTAAATCTTCACTAAATTTAACAGTTCCTTTAATACTGTCATTAAATACAGCAATAGCATATATAGGTTTATTTGCCATTATTGTATATAAATAATATATAATTAAAGACAAATTATAACCAATAAAAATATATAGCTGGTTTCATTCTGTATTATATTTTGAAATTATATTTTGAAATTAAATAAGCACACGCCAGTAAAAGTATTTTTTGAGTCTGTATTTGGGTCAATAAAAAGTAGGTGTTGTTTTACAATTCTTACCATTTTTCGAATTACAATTCAACAATGAACTTTTTGGTTTGAATCCTTTTAATTTTAAAGACTCTATTAATTTATTTCTATTGGAGTAACCTTTTATTTTTAGAGGTTTGAAATCTGTTCCATTTCCATAAACAACATAACATCGATCTTCAAGACTCATGATAGTATTTATATAATATATTTTATATTTTATATTTTATATTTTTACCTAAATTCGAATGAGCATACGCCAGTAAAATAAGAAATTAAATAAAATAAGAAATTAAATAAAATAAGAAATTAAATAAAAT